>Ga0209930_1000206_pt1 | contig 204314 bp, 179 predicted proteins | sample ThiBiot_500_biof_2_FD_183948 | JGI IMG/M metagenome (GOLD analysis project Ga0209930, IMG submission 183948) | Wastewater bioreactor microbial communities from Cape Town, South Africa - Thiocy_cont_500_biof (SPAdes) | ecosystem: Engineered > Bioreactor > Thiocyanate-remediating >...
TTTTTGGTTAGATTATTATTATTGTTTGCATGATTTTTAATGTTTGTCAGATCAACATTATTATCAATATTGCTTTTGTTTAAGATTAAATCAAGGTTAAATATTGATGGATTAGAAATATCAATTACATTATGATTTACATTATTATATTGGGGATTTGCTTCTAGTTCAATATTCTCCTCAAAGATCTCTAACATTAACGCATGATGATATGAAAAATATGCAGGTATTATTTGAATCATTTCACGTGCTTGAATATTTTTACAATATATGCAATCTAATGAAGTATTTTTTATCGTAGTATTCTTATTTACTAAACTGTTATATCCTTGTGCGGTTAAACTTTGTTGAATTATTGGTATCATGTAATTTTCGTTTTCATTGAAATCGCCGATAATTATATGTTGTTCATCTTCAATATTCATTAATCGAATTTCTTCTTGAAAGTTATGAAGGAATGTTTTCGAATTCATGTTCGGAGGCTTATAAACTGTTGTTATTAAACAAGTTTTATTTAATAAATTTGTTTTTATTGTTAAAGATTCAACTTCACCAATGGGAAGATTGTATATCTCAAAAGGAACATCTTTTCTTATGTACATTCCTACTCCTCCTCTCTCTCTTGTTGCTAAATTCAAATTTGTATAACATTGTGATCTATTTTTAGTTATTAGAATAAAATCTTCTAAATCAACTTCATAATCATCATCATTTTGCAACCATGTTTCATTCAAACATATGATATCACAAGTTGTATACCAATGATGATTTCGAATATCATGATAATGATTTTGAAGACCTTCTACATTATGAAAACCAAGTCGAAATGAAGATCGTTTATCAACATTGACATAACGATATGACATTTTTCCCATATTAATCATACAATGTTCTATACGTTCATCACAAAAGAAAGATTCATCTCGTATATCTGTAAGAAATATTTCATCAATATTGGTCGGTCTTGTGAAACTAGTATAAGCTTGTCCTGCTTGATTAAACTTTTTCAAGTCTATAACTACACCTTTTACTGTCAAACCTTGTACTTTATGTACAGTTGATGCCCATCCTAATCGTAAAGGAAACTGCTCGATATTTCTTTTTGTTACATCTTCATTTCTTGGATTATTAAATCTACTGATACAAACAGTTTTTTCATTTCGACAAATCTCACATATAGTTCGATGTCGTTTACCACAATCAGGATTGTCAAATTTTATTCGAATTAATTTAACATGTTTTTCATTATTAATATCAAAAACAATTTGAATAACATTTCCAAATGCTCCTTTAACTAATCCATCGTCTCGGTCTATATTCTCTTCGATTATTACTCGAGCACCTACAGCGAGTCGTAATGATCTTTCAACAAATGACATATTTGTTTTTCTTTTTTTTTGTGCATTCGATTTTTGATTACTATGAAGTTTTTTCTCTGGAATATCAATAATATCTTTACATTTCATCAATAACATTTTTTCATTGTGTTCATCGACAAACTGATTCCATGCAAATAGATGTAAACAATCATCTTGATATATCTTCGATTTGTATCGTCTCACACAGGTGTTTAAAAGTTGTTTATCTTTTTCCGAAAAATTGTCTTTCTTTTTCTTCTTACGTATTCGATTAGCTAAATCGTAATATTCGATTTCTTTTGTTCGTTGACAAATAGTTAATTCAGCATATTCAAATAGATTTTGCCAATAGTCTACAACATTGTTTGATAAATATAATGGAACTCCTTTTACTGGAGGCAATTGATAAAAATCACCTACAGCAACTATTGATATATTTCCAAAATATATATTAGATCCTGATTCTTGTGTTATTTGACCTAAACGTGTATGCAGTTCTCTCCATAAACTTTGATCAATCAAAGAAATTTCATCAATAAATAAAAGAACTAAACTTTCAAGTTTACATCTCATTGTATTTAAAATATTTTCTGAAATATTAAAATTTTTAATTCCAATTTTAAATGTACTATGAATAGTATTACAATTCATATTCAATGCAGCAGCATTTGTTGGTGCACATATTAGTGTTCGAATTTCATTCGTCGTACCATCGTCTATTTTATTTAAGATTTTAGCAGCCTCGTAGAACATACATTTTAATAGATGACTTTTTCCTGTACCAGCACCACCAGTGACGAATAGTCGAATAGAATCTGTATTTGCATCAACATTTTTTCGAAGACACCAGTCTCTAACATAATAAAAGATGTTCAGTTGTTCATGTGTCATAGTTTTTAACATATGTCGAATTTTTTCCGGATTATATTGAGTTGAATGGATTTCATACATGTTTTTTTCTTTCCCTTTTTTATTTGTTGGTTTCTCTGGTATTAAATGTTCAATATCAGGATTTCTATCGTTGTCTAGATCCATTAAATCATTGTATTGTTCTCTTATGTTATCTGATATTTCTTCTTTTTCCATTTCTGCTTGTGAACATAAATATCCCCATGCATCCTCTTGTACTCCATTATTATGAATATCTTTCATCGCCTCTTGTAAATATACACTTATTTTACTTTCATATCGTTGTTTATTAGAGAGTACAATTTTTTTAACAGATATTATTTCACCAGTTGCACATTTAATAGATCCATTTCGATAAAATTCTTCATATGGCGTTTTTATGTCATTTTCGTTTCGAATAGGTAAATAAAGTCTCATCATATTATGATAGAATCTTTCTGAATCATCTTCTAAATTGAATTGAGGGAATCGAATTATTGCATCTTTTTGTCTTTTGTAAATAGAAAAATTCAATGTTTTCAATGGCCATATTTCACTTCGTTTTCTTTGTATTTTTTTATTAATAAAACCAAATTTAGCTACGAAATCAGCTAAACAAATATCAAATATAGGAATGTCTGGTCGATCTAAATATTTATCCATGAAATTACTATACAAAATATCTGTTTCATTCTCTTCGCCTTCAGTAGCGAATTTTAAAATAACACTAAGTGGTTTCGATAAACGAAAACATTCGGGATCTGTAGGAATAAATTCAACTTTTCGACTAGCTCTTTTCAATTGTAAACTACAAGCACGATATATTGCTTCTTGTACACAAACTTCTCTATGATGAAAATAAACACCTGAAAGTACTTTCATTTCTTCTTGAATTGACAAATTTTTTTCTTTAGCTTCTTGATGAACATTTTTCAGAATATCACTCATCTCTTTTTCAGCTTTACAAATATAAGATAGCATATATTTTGCACATGCATATGCATTCATTACATACTGTATGTCCATGTTAGCATCCCAATTAACAATACATTTTTTATTATAGCTATTTACCCATCGATCTTTTGGAGAACGTTTAAGCACAATTGTATTCACAGGTAGAATTGTCTTCAATGCGTGTTCATATTCTTCATATGTCCATGCAACATGTCTAAGTGCTTCATCGAAATGATCCCAATTTAAAATAACATTTTTATCTTCAATTTCTTTTAAAAACATATTCATGTCCTTCATTTTTAATTGAATTTCTTTTTCTATTTGTTTTCTACCATCATCATCATCGTGGTCATAATTATTTATCTTATATTGTTCATTAACAATGAATGTTTGTCTTGATATTGGTTTTGGAAATAAGAATCTACAAATTTTATTACGTCGTTTACATGATTTTGAATGTAATTTTGAATGAGTTTGTACTTTATTAATTATTTCATAGAGAATCGGATCTTTTTTTTCTTCAGGCATTTCACAACTTATGTATTTATCGATAAATTTCACAACTTGTTCTTCTGAATTCTCACCGTATTTAGGAGCATTTTTTATCCAAACTACCATATGAATATGAGGGGATCCTCTTTTTTGAAATTCAACACGATAAAAATAATCGGAAACTTCACCTAATGCTTGACATTTAGATAAAATAAGCTCTTTCATAAAAGCTCTGAAACGTCTGTCAAATATTCGAGCAACCATTACTGGATTACTTTTCAATAAGAAATTTGTTTCATTCCATGTATATTTTGATTTCCTTGGCATTTTATGATAGTCTGCTAAGTAATGTAGAAGATCTATCCAACGAGCATCAGCAGCAGAAAAACTACAAAACCATGTTGGTACTCCTAATTGTCGAATCATAGCAAATAAATCAGACAATGTTAATGACCAATACTGTGGTGAACCTCGAACTTTGAGTAAATGTTTGAAAATTAAATCTTTCTTAAACATATTTGACAATGTATTTTTATTTATAATATTCTGAATAGTAAATTGTGATTTCGAGCAACTTTTTCTCAATTGAAGACTAATTCCTGAACTAGCATGTTGAATATCATTCAAATATTGTAAGAAGAAAATATAATGAGGATCTGATGCATATCGAAAATCAGCACTAAATAATCTGTTATTAATATAGGTGCTTAATTTTATTTTATTTGGTCTCGTATTATCATCATATGTATTTTTTCCATCAGGAAATAAATGTGGAAAAGCTTTTGCTTCTAAACCTTTTTCTCTTAGTAATGAAGCTGGACGATTTTTCTCTGCAGGTGCAACTGAAATTATATTTTGTTCGAAATCAACATAATCTTCGGGATTATTTGATTGAAGACAAGTGTCAGTTGGTATAGAAAATTTTGTTCTTGGATCACGTTCAGTATCATCATCATCATCATCATCATCTTTATGCGTTTGTTCCTGAAATATCTCATTATCATCCATGATTAAATCATATTCTGTTGACATTGTATTTTCATTACAATCAGCATTTGTAATATTAGTCAAATGTTCATCCCAATGAAAATAATCATAGTTATTGTCATCGATTTCAATTTCGTTATAATTTTGATTTATTTTTTGAAGAATTCGTAATGCATCACGAACACGATCGGGACATATCATTTGATATTTGTACCATCCTCGATAATTTAAATTACGTTTTAGTTTTAATCTGATAAAAGCAGATTTATTTGGTGGTCGTGGTAAACTGTTAACTGTATCTTGTACTTCAGAAGGCACACATACAACTGGTCCTTTACATCCTTTTTGACCACCTTTTGGTAATGAGATCATCTTCATGAAAGGTAATCTAATAGCTATTAAATGACGTTCTAGGTCATTCAGATTGCGAATTTCATCTGGTAGTTTTCCACCCATTAGATTATTTAGTAACACAGATCGTGTGGGAATGTTTCCTTTTGATAAAACTCTATGACAAGATTTGCATATCCATTCGATTCTTTGACAAGGATCAAAAGCAAACTGATCGACATAAACATTCGAAAAACATTCCTGAGCTGATAACCAATTTTCTTCGGTGAATTTAGTTTCATACTTTTGTCTGTTACACACAATAACATCAGGTTTAAACATACAACGATGACAAACATTACAAATATATTTTGGCATTTGTTGAACAAAACTTCGAAATTGCTGTTCATAAAAACTTAGTTTACGGTTTTTTTTCTTTGCTTGCGTCAAATATTTTTCACGAATTTGTCTGGCCATTATTTCATATAATCTCATTTCATTTCTTTTTGCCTCACGCAAAACTTGCACTATTTCAATTTCATTTTGTGATCCAATTCCTTCTTCATTCTGATTCAATAGTGTCTGAGCTTTATTTTGTAAATCTATTAAGTTAGCTCGATATTTTTGTCGAAGATAAAAAAGTTTTCGTTTTCTTTTTTCTAAGATACGATATTCTAAACGTTCCTTATTTTTCTTGTGTTCACGAACACTTTCATTAAGGTTATACTTGGACCTTAATTTTGTAAGTTTGCGTGTACGTATTTCATCATTTTGATATCTGCAAGACATACTAGTGATTTTTTGTTGACGTATATTGTTATTTGTATGATAAGTATTTCGTGCAATATTACATTTTTGTATTCGTAAGAATTCATTGTTCTGATAGCTATTTCGTATTTGTTCACATTTGTTTTTCCGTAACATTTCATTTATTCGATACATGTTACGTTTTTGTTCACATATTTTATTCCGTAATAATGAATTATTATTATACATATTTCGCATATGTTGACATTTGTTTTGTCTCATAGAAACATTCGTTTGATATCTTTCTCTCATCTGTCGTATTTTCTTTTTACGTAAAGATTTATTTTGATGATACGTAGTTCTACTATAAAGGCATCGGTACTTCCGATAGTATTCATTTATCTGATAAGTATTTCTTTGTCTATATCTTTTATGTTCACTGTAGCCGATATTTTCATGATAATTTTGAAAACTTTTTATTAACCGTTTTAATCGTTTGTTCCTATTATTATGATACGAAAGACGTGCTCGTTCTCTTATTTTAGAAAGCATGTTACACGAAGATTTTATTTTTGTTGCATATTTACGCCGAGATACTAATCTACATACTTTTTTACAAAGGTTATTTAAAACATCTTTAACTACTTCTAATATTGATAAACATGAATTAAAGGTATTTAAATCTCGATCAGGCATTGATTCTTCAGAAGTATTGATATGTTCGTTGCAACACATTGCATTAGAAAAACTACTATTCACATATGGATATTCTGTTGACATGCGATTATTATTTAAGAAATATAATACGGATATCGGGTTTGGAACAATAGTAATCACACTTTTTGTGTCAATTTTCTTATTTCTTGATTTGTAAAATAGAAATAATATATAAAATGCTATACGCACAGCTTTCCAACGAACGCGAGTCTTGTATTTTCGTTCCTTTTTCAATAAATAATTTAATCTATTATTTTCTTTCATTGCAAGTGCTTTAGAACGAGTTGATTTAACCATTTTTTTGTTTAGTAGAAATAATCAACAGTTCAAATTGCAAACTGATTATTCGAAAAGTTTTCTTTTAAATAGAATTGGATTGCCGTAAGTTTAATATTATTTCTCGAATAAAAGTACAATATAGAGTTTTTTAGTTTTCTTTTTAAATTTGCATATGCTCTCGGCAATACTTTTATTTATTTAGTATTAAACAAATTTTTCCCATTTGATATTATGTTACAAAGTTTTTGTCAATCGTTTTCCAAGGATAATACAACAAAACTTGAATGGCCATAATGAAAATGTTTCGTTTTTATGAACTCTTTATTGGAGTGTTAAATAAAACGTAACATAATCAAATCACGTATGCATATATCGTGTATGATGTAAGTGGTTAATTAAACATGATTCATCTATGACCATATAATGATAATAATTGTTTTTTATTGGTTATTATTAAATGAATAATATCTAGTAAACTATAATATTTTTTAAAAAATTAATGACAGATGTGAACTCGTCAGATTATGAGGATTCTAACTATCTTTTTATTTCTTCAAAATAATGGACAGTTACTTAGAACTTTTTATTGACTTGAAATATGACTCATGCGTCCGTAGGAAGAATAAGAAGAAGAAGGAGAAGAAGGAGAAGAAGAAGAAGAAGAAGAATTTTGCTAGGCAACTAAGCAAGTTAAAAGCAATAAGTCGTCTTGCTGCAATAAACTGCAGTCAGCCGCCTTAACTAAGCAAGTTAAAAGCAATAAGTCGTCTTGCTGCAATAAACTGCAGTCAGCCGCCTTAATAAACAACCTTGACTTGTGATCAAGAACATACAAAATAAATATTGATCGAATTTAGTGAATATTATACTTTCGAGATCAAATTTATGCCAAATATTTTATTTTGATTAATGGAATCATGAAAAACAAGAAGTATAAAAGCATCAGCTTTCAAATACCGAAAAGATGCTTTTAAAAATGACTTTACTCTATCAACTGACCTGGTTTCTTGTAGTTTACATCGATACCTTGAATGCCGGTGACGGTGGGCATCATTGGGATTATCGTGGTTTAGGACCGGAGATTTGGAAATATTTATATCCAGAATGTGGTGCAAAATCTCAATCACCAATTGATATCAAAACCGAATGCACAACATACGAATCATTTACACCTTTTCAATTTTCACCGGATCATAATCTATCTCAAACATTTATACTTACAAATAATGGACATACAGTTGCAGGAGAACAAGCAAATAAATTGAATTTTACGCTGACTCTATCTGAAGGCGGTCTAAATGAAACATTTTATTTCAAAAATTTTCATCTTCATTGGGGAGAAAATTTTCTTTCAGGCAGTGAACATCAATTGTAAAAGAATCTTTTTTTTTTCGAGAATTATTTATCAGTAAATCTTGATTTTAGAAATGGTCAAAAATTTTCCGGAGAAATTCATTTTGTTTATACGAACAAAGCTGAAACACGTATTGCTGTACTTGCTATATTCATGCAGAGCAATATTCCAGCTAGTTTAACATCGAATGAAACTGTTGAACATCGACAAATCAAAAAACCGAAATCATCGATTTACAATACAGATAATTCAACATTAGTTGCATGGCAGGAATATTTCGAAAAAGCTGAACATTTAGAACATATCAAAGATCAAACAACAATGAATTTAACTTTACTGACATTAATGGGTAAACATCTCGATAAATTCTATCGATATTCAGGTTCATTAACAACTCCACCATGTACAGAAAATGTTATTTGGACAATATTCGAAACACCGATTGACTTTACTGAAATCGAATTAGAAACTTTTCGAACACATATTTTCTACGAAGATTTTCGTGGTCCACAATTTCTTCATGAACGAAGAGTACGTCGAAATTTTCCTAATGCTACGCTATCATCCATACCTGATAATGCTTGTTGTATAACAAATTCAAGTAGAATTCATATTGAGAATCGACCTTCACATGGACAAGCATCTGTTTGCATCAATAAACAATTCTATTTTATCTTTTTAGTTTTGATTTTCTTTTTTTCTATAGTCCGTTTGCTCTAAGAAGCTTTTTATTGATTGACAGATAAAGAAAAAAAACACACACATTTCATTTTACTTTTTATTATTGACAGAGAAACAGGTTAATAACTATAAAATGTCTCTCAACATTGATTTCGAGTTCATATTGAAACTTTCTACAATACAAAAAGATTTATTTTGTATCAGTGGTCCAATTTTAATTATCTTGGGCATTATAAGTGGTATACTTAGCATATTAGTATTCACTCGTAAAACTTTACGAAAAAATCCATGTACAATCTATTTACTGGCATTTAGCTGTGCAAATATTATCTATATATGTGCATCATTTTTATCACCAACACTTACTTTGGGTTATAATATTAGACATACAGCATATAATCTAGAATTATGTCGTGTTCAACTTTATCTTGCATTTTTATTCAATATTCTATGTCCATTCTATCTAATTCTTGCATCGATTGATCGGGTCCTATTCACATCATCGAATGCAACAACACGACGATATAGTACTCGTCGTCTAGCCTATACACTCATCATTATTGTAACACTATGTTTGGCTTTAGTAGCTATTCCTGTTGGGATTTATGCGGTTATAATCGAATCAATTGTTACAGGTTCGATTTGTGTACCAAAACAAAATGATTTCAGTACACTTGTATCATATGCTTCACTTGGTAAAGAAATAATTGCACCTTTATTAATGATTATTCTTGGTCTTTGGTCGATAAGAAATATTCGTCAAATGAAACAAAAACGAATCGTTCGAAATACTTCATCTATTACGAATGCAAAAGATCGTCAATTAGTTCGAATGTTATTTGTTGACATAAGCATCTATATTCTTTTCAATACAATTATGCCCATTGTTCTTATTCGGAATGATATTACAAAAAATCAATTGAAAACTTTCGAACAAAAAACTATCGATACATTCCTTGCATCAGTTGCTATATACAGTGCTCATATACCATTTTGTATTACATCCTACGCATATTTATTTATATCAAAAACATTTCGACAAGAATTAAAATGGATTATTCAATGTCAATGATTAGCAATCTAGAGAATTAAAAAAACTAAACTGATTTTCATAAATCTAAATAATTTAATCTTTACGAGTTTTCAAGAACTATGCTGGAGACATAGATATCCTGCAGTGCTTTTAAAATTAAAAGCATGAATTGAATTTCAATTTCACCTGTTGTTTTAATTAGTAAACTTGCATGTGTCGGAAGTTAGATTATTCGTATTAAAGCAAAGAATATTATTTTCTTTCTGACGCACTTTTACTTTTAATGAAAAAAGAACGTTGTTATCTTTAACGAACAAATATGGATTTGGCCAATATTCTTATGATTCTACAATTAGTAGAAAAATATCTTTATCAAATAGTCAGTCCAATAGTCATTTTCATGGGCCTAGTTGGAAGTATATTCAATGTAATTGTTTTTAAGCAGAAATCACTTCGAAAAAGTCCATGTACAATCTATTTTATTACATACAATGTCTTAAATTTTATCTACATGTTCGCATCATTTTTATCCTTATCATTAGATGCTGGATTTCAAATTGATCCAAGTGTATCGAATATGTCTTGTTGTCGTCTTCGTATCTATATAACCATCGTATTGAATATTCTTAGTCCATTTTGTTTAATATTAGCGTCGATCGATCGTATTTTAGTTACTTCTTCAAATGCTCTTACAAGACAAAAGAGTACATTTCGTTTAGCTTACATGAGTCTCTTTGGTGGAATCTTATTCTGGTGTTTATTTCATACTCATGCTATCATAATGGCATATATTTTCGAAATAGCTCCCAACGTTTTTCTATGTTTTTATTCATCGGGTAGTTATCTTGTTTTTATTGGGTATTATTTTATCATCAAAGAAATTATTGTTCTGATTTTATTGATTATACTCGGTTTTCTACCGATAAGAAATATTCACCGTATTCATCGTGTTCGACCGAATACTCAAGCAATTCTAAGCCGAAGTGGTGGTATTGGAAATACTTCACGTTCATCAACATCACGTGAACGACAAATGGTAGTTATGTTACTATTCGATATAATTATTTATGCATCATGCAGTTTTTTCTTTGCTATTTTTCTTCTATATCAACAAGTAACTCAAAACTATACGAAAACTTATGAACATCTGCAAATTGACTTTTACATTCTAAATTTTTGTCTATTCAGCATGGGCATACCGCTTTGCATGAGTTTCTATACAAATTTATTAACATCAACAACATTTCGAAAAGAAATTAAAAAGAGTTTATATTGCCGATAGTTAAAAGTTCACCATAATTATACATCATTTCTCATCAATCTATTTTTGTGTCGAATCTACTTTTATGTTCTCTCTGTTTTGGATATTCTCAGTCCATCATATTTAATTTTAGCATTACCACAGTTGGAATGGAGGTTATACAAATATGATTGTACCGAAAACATTTCGAAAAGAAGTTCAAATGAATTTTTCTCTATACGTGTATCGTTGTAACTTAACGACATCTTTAATTATAAAAATAAAATATATTTCAAAGAATTATGATATGTAATTTCGTCATACTGATGAAAGGTATATTTAGTGACAGAGTATACGTATATACTTTTGACAATGAAACATGAATCGTCTTCAACGACAACTCATCGATGGTGAACGTATTAGTACGATTTCGAATTTTCTTTCTACGAATGAATGTGAACAATTAATTGCTCGAGCAGAAGCATCTGGTTTTAAACCGAGTCCTGTTTCAGGTAGATTTCTATATGTCAAAATGACGATTTAACTCTTCGAATTATTCGTCTAGGTGGTGGCCATGGACGAACTGGCCGTGAAGATGCACGAAATAATGAATTTACTGTTATAACTGATCAAACAGTAGCTGATCAATTATTTCAACGAGTGTCTTCTCTAGTACCACAAACAATGGAATGGATGCCGGACAATTCTTATTTTAATAAAGATATTGGCGGACGTGAATGGACAATTGCTGGTTGTGTTGATCGATTACGATTTTATAAATATAAAAAAGACGAAGAATATCCTGAACATATGGATGGAAGTTATAGTCGAACAGTGACACATTATAATTCTGATGGTAGTCAACAATGTTTTAAACAACATTCATTTTTAACTCTACTCATTTATCTCAATGAGAATTTCGAAGGTGGTGAAACACGTTTCTATCCTGACAAGCAACATTGCCGATTTCTTCGTGATATTGAAGATAAACAACCTGTTTATGTTATTGAACCAAAACAAGGCATGGCAGTTATTAATATTCATAATACACTTCATGAAGGATCGAAAGTTCGATCTGGTATTAAATATGTTATTCGAACGGATATTCTCTATCAAAAACCGATTGAATCTCATCGAAAATTAGACAAATATCAGCAACAACAAAAACTCGATCAAACAGAAAAAATTGTTGTTGGCGAATGGCAAAAACATTTCGAACCTTCATGTAAAATGTACCATGATTAACTATACGTCTTTCTGTTTTTTTTTGAGTGCATATTTACAGAATAAACTATTTACGATAAGCATGCGAATATGACCCGAAAATGTACTTATCTATTTGCATGTATAGAAATAGTTTCTATAATAAATTTCGAAAACATCCAATCATTAACTATCTAGGTCATTTTCTCCATACGATCCCATCTTTTTCCTCCTCTCTCTTTCTCCGTCGTTTTGTTGTCGTTCTTCTCTCTTTCTTTTTTTTATACGATGGGTCAGAATAGGGTGTGTGTACTCAGTTTATTACGACGGTCGATAGATCTCGTTTTTTTATTTATTTTATTTTCATATTTTCAAATAAAAAAATTCGAATCGATCTGTACTGAATTTATTTTAATTTTCGAGAAAAAAATTTACAAGAATTCAAGGTTAAACGTTCGAAAGAATTCAGTACATCGACCCCAATTTCTTTCTTCGGCTGTGTATATACGTCTGTTTCTATATCTTTTTTTCTTTTCTTTCTGTTCTCGAAACGTCCATCGATCAACTATATAAGCGAATACATTTACCTCATGTCGACGCACTATACGAGTACAAAAAAAGAAAGACGCTTTGCGATAACTTGTTTGACGAGAAAAATAAACGTATATATATATATATTCTTTTTTTTGCTGCTGTAGATTTAACAAAAATAATCAATCATGGAAGATATCAATGTTCCATTCGTTGAAGTTCATTATGTTTCAATTCAAAAATTAGGCGAAATTCCAGTCATCAAAGGTGATTTTCAAAGTTTACCACCAAACGTACAAAAATGGGTCGCACAAATGGTAAGAAGAGAGAAAACACAAAGATGTCCATATTCAAATTTTGAATTTCTCTTCAAAGGTACAATTGTGTACTCCTCGTGGTGTATATATTTGTGATGGATCTGAAGAAGAAGCTGATATGGTTACGCATAAACTTCTCGAACGTGGTACATTAACAAGATTAACTAAATACGAAAATAATTATATCTGTTGGACTGATCCACGTGTAAGTCGATAAAATAAAGAAGAAGAGAAAGAAACAGCAATCATTTCGATTTTGTAGGATGTTGCTCGTGTTGAATCGAAAACTTTCATTGTTACTGAAGATAAATACGCATCAGTACCACACTCACGTGAAGGTGCTAAATGCGTTCTTGCTCAATGGATGTCACCAGCGGATATGAAAGTCGAATTAGACGATCGTCTTCCTGGTTGTATGGCTGGTCGTATGCTCTACGTTATTCCTTTCAGGTATTTGACTCATTTTTCGAGAGAATAATGAAGTTGCTATTCTTTTTTTTTCTTCAGCATGGGACCTATCGGCTCGCCATTGAGTAAAATCGGTGTTCAAGTCACAGATTCGAATTATGTTTTACTTTCAATGCGAATTATGACTCGTGTTTCATCGGAAATTTGGAAACATCTTCGACACGATGAAGAATTCGTCAAATGTCTTCATTCAATGGGTACATAACAACATTCTCAAAAACACGATTGAAAACAAAATCGTCTTTGTTTTTTTTTCTCGCTTAGGTTGTCCTCGTCCACATAAAACAAAAGTCGTTAACAATTGGCCATGCAACCCTGAAAAAACCATTGTACGTCAAATCATTCGAATTAGTTGTTTATTTTTCCCTGTCAATTTATTTAGATTACGCATTTTCCAGATATTCGAAAAGTCATTAGTTACGGATCAGGTTACGGTGGCAATAGTTTACTCGGCAAGAAGTGTTTCGCTCTTCGTATTGCTGGTCGTATCGCTTACGACGAAGGATGTAAGTCAATATACGAATAAAAAAATCGAATTTTTTTTGAAAATTTTCTCTTCGTAGGGTTGGCTGAACATATGTTAATCATGTCAATTACGAATCCAAAAGGCGAAGAAAAATTCGTTGTTGCCGCATTTCCATCGGCTTGTGGCAAAACCAATTTAGCTATGTTAACACCTTCGCTTCCTGGTTATACAGTTAAAGTTGTCGGTGATGATATTGCCTGGATGAGATTCGACAAAGCTACAGGAGAATTACGAGCTATCAATCCCGAAGCAGGTTTCTTCGGTGTTGCACCGTAAGATTTTTCGAAACAGAAAAAAAAACAATACTATGAAAATTCTTCTAGAGGCACAAACATGAAAACAAATCCAAATGCACTTTTGACGTGCATGAAAAATTCCATTTTTACTAATGTCGGTGAAACAGCCGATGGTGGATTCTTCTGGGAAGGTCTCGAAGATGAAACACCAGCTGGAACCGAAATCATCTCATGGACAGGCGAACGATATAAATTAGGCGAAGATAAAACGAAAAAATCGAGTCATCCTAATGCTCGATTCTGTTGTCCAGCTCGACAATGTCCAATTATTCATCCGAAATGGGAAGATCCAGCTGGTGTACCTATTTCAGCTATTATTTTCGGTGGTCGACGACCCGAAGGTGTTCCACTTGTTGTCGAATCATTCAATTGGAGACACGGTGTTTTTCTTGCTTCACAATTGAAATCCGAAACAACAGCTGCTGCTGAACATACAGGTAAACAAGTCATGCACGATCCATTTGCAATGCGACCTTTTGTTGGTTATAACTTCGGACATTACATTCAACATTGGCTCGATTTCGAAAAAGATCCAAATAATAAAGTACGAAAAAAAAACATTTCGAACAAAAAAAGCAAAGTTTTCGTCTTTTTTTTTAGTTACCGAAAATCTTTCATGTCAATTGGTTTCGTTTGGATGAAAATAATAAATTTCTTTGGCCTGGTTTTGGCGATAATATTCGTGTACTTGACTGGATTCTTCGTCGAACGAATAACGAAGATATTGCTGTTGAATCGCCTGTTGGTCTCTTACCGAAAGAAGGCTCAATTAATCTTCAAGGTTTAGTTGTCGATTGGAATAAATTAATGAGTATTCCACATGATTATTGGGCGAATGATATCGATGAAACATTGAAATGGCTCGATGATCAATTAGGTGACGATTTACCAAAAGAAATGCGAGACCAAATTGCTGAACAAAAACAACGTTTATCAAAAACAAATTAAAGCAAAACACCTGAACGCAATTGAACTCTCTTTCTTTCTTTCTTTTTATCATATAATCTTATATGCAATAGGTATAGAACCTCTGTTAGATATTATTCGTCTTTAGTTTATGTATTATTATTATTATTTGACCTTTTCTGGTTTATTTCGATTTTTAAATAAATATATTTTAAAGGAAAGAAGAAAAAAAACATCAATTGTTTTTACGTTGGGCTTTCAAGGACATTTCATATAGTTTATATGACTTTTTCGACCTTGATCTTGATATTTTGTTCGTTCTTATCGTTTTACTGCTGTATGGAAAGAAACGAAAGAAGAACAGATGAATTTATACGAACAACAACTGTGTTTAAAAACATCGATTTGTAGAATATAATTGGAAGGATTTTCACAAATTATATACTTATCTTGATAGGATATTCATCGATCTATTTATACATGGCAAGAACATTTGAACTTCTTTTCGAAATGTTTGTGAGCCAATATAATTTGTATAAAGACTTGTACAATAAGGAATATAAAAAAGCATATTGATTACAAATCGAACAAAAATTTCGATCTGCTGTTGTTCAGGACTTTTCACAGTATATTGAGTAGCTTGTATATAGATCATTAGAAATGAGAATATTAGAATAAAAATCGTACATACACTGGTATCTAAGAGAAGTATTCGAACAACAACTGCTGGAATAATAAATGAATAATACGAAATTATGGTTAGATAAATACCAGGAGTAAAGAAACATGAATAGAAATTCGGAGCCAATTGAAAAATATTGACCAAGAAAAATATATGAATGTGAAGTATTGTCCAAAAAAGAGTAACAACAATTGTTGAAATATAAGCTAAACGACGTGTACTTCGTTGTCGTGTTCGAACATTCGATGATGTAATCAAAACACGATCAATCGATGCAAGAATTAAAAGATAATGTTATCGAAAGGCTGTTAAGTTTAAATGAAGATCGACTTTTGTGAGAAGAAAATTATTTTTTAAATACGATTTAAGTAACTATAGATAAAACGTTCTTTATCATTAAAATTGTTGACATTCAGAGAGCGAGAAAAATCTTTATTTTAAAAGAAAACTTCGCAGTTAAACGACAATTTACACTGACAAAAAAAGATGTCTATATCCGGAAAGATCACACGTTATCAATTAGCTTGTCCAATACAAGATGAACACATCGAATCACCAATAAATATTATTGTGAAATATTATCGTTTGTCGGATGACGAAACAAAAATGACGAAAGAAATTCTTGTGTCAAAAGAAAATCATGCAATAACAAATAAGGTATATACAATTGAACGAAAAGAGCAAAATATATCCACGAATACACGTGTAATACTCTATGAATTCGATTATAAAATTGAAAATCTAACTGCTGGAATTTATTCAGTTTTTGCATATGAAGATTCTGAAGAAACCAATGGTTTACTCATACACCCACAAAAACAAGCATTGGGTTGGACAACTAATGAAATGGCTAGCCAATGGGCTCAACATACAATTGAAAGTTCGAATACAAATATCGAACATGCAAATATTATATTACGTAAACCTCATTCATTTTTCTCTGCTAATTATCCTCGAACAATAGAACATGCGTGTTTTCATACAATGAATCATATCCCTGTATTGCAATTGAATGCTGCAACACTTGAAGATCGAGGCTATTCTCATGGATTTTTATTAGCACCTCATATACTCGATTGGTTTTATTTTTATTTATTAGAAGAAAACTTTCAATCTCTAACACAATACAATGAATTCTATGCATTTGTCGATCCAACAGCAAATTTTTTTCATTATCCTTCCGAATATTTACGTGAAATTCAAGGTATTCTAAATGGAATGAAAGCACGAAGGGATTGTGATTTATTTTTGTATGAATTGAATCGACCTTTTGATTTCATTGATTTATTGGCAATGAATTCGTATATTGAACGTCGAACAGTTAAACCTGATCCACGTACTGTGACTAATTCATCAGATGAACCGAACTGTAGTCAAGTTGTTGTTTGGAATAGTTTAACTGCTGATCAACGAATCATTGCTGGTAGAAATATGGATGGAGAATGTGATATTCGACGTGTTACTGTATCGACAACTGTTCTTTTGGCAGTTAATAATAGTTTGAATCAATCGAACGATTTCTATCGTTATATTAGTTTAACATGGCCAGGTTTAATTGGAACTTTGTCAGGTGTGAATGAAACTGGTTTCTACTGTATGGAAAACGCTGGGCCTTCACAAATCGGTGGACGAATTCGAGGTTTCACGCCTGCTACGTACATAGCAACGCATGTTCTACGAACGATTGATGGTCGTTCAGCTACGAAAGATGTTGTTCAAAATGCTTTTGAAGCATTCTCTTGTGATCCGAAGTTAAATCAAGATAAAAATCTATGGCCAATAAATCAAGCTGAAAGTGAATTGAAAGGTCCTGTTTGTGGACCTGGAAGTGTATTTGTTTTAGCTACAAAAGCTAACAATGAAGGCCATGTATTTGTCTTGGAAGGTGATCGATATGGTGGACGGATTCGAACAGCCATGCAAGCGCCACCTTATATTCCACATTGTATACTAGCAACTAATCATTTTCTTCTTTATGGTTACAGTGAACACGAAAATTTTGGCTCTAGTATTGGTTCAAGTTCTATGACTCGATACAAAAGTATGTGTGATCGAACTAAAGACAATGTCGCTCATTTGAATACCGAAGATATTCGTGCAATTTTACAATCAGCATGCGAAGGACGAACTGAATATGCATTAGAAGTAGAAATCGAACTAAACGGTAATATTATAGTTCATATTCATTTAGCAGCATCTGAATTTGGACTGTGGAATGCACCGCATAGTTCAGCACAAACTATTCATTTCGAAGATTTTTTTGTATCCGTTTAATTGATTTATTAGTCAAAAAAAAAAGAAATATATGTTTCGTGTGTAGTATAAATTGGTTATTCTTGAATGTTTTCTGGTTGAACATCCACATAAGTGAATCGTACAAACGATGTCGCCTGCTTTCTTTTCGGTCGTTTTCTACGACTTGGTTTTGGTTGTACTTGCTTGATTGGATCTATGCCAAACACATATTTTAATACATCCATGCTAAGAAAATATCCAACAACAACTCCTATAGAAGTCATAGCTACATAGGAAAACGATTTTGCGAGTATTTGATGTTTTTCAAGATTATTTTCAACGATTTCACAATGTTCACCAGAATAACTCCCGCTTAAACACATACAAGTATAATTAGATAATAATGGTCGACAAACACCTCCATTTAAACATGAATTTTCTCCACAATAATTGATCTTAGTTTCACAATTGCTCCCTTGATAACCATTAGTACAATTGCAATGATATGTTAAATTTAGAATTTCTTGACAAATACCTACAATGAAATAGAATTATAATTAGATCCTTGCTGTTTTCTTTTGGGTGAATGTATGAATTACCATGATTCCAACAAGTACTTGGTGTACAAAGTCGATTATCAAGTTCACAATATTCACCATTGAAACCTGTTAAACAAGCACAAATATAACCATAACTTGTAGTATTTGTGTTGATACATGTGCCATCGTTTTGACATGATTGAAGATTACTACATGGAAGATTTGAAGTATTACAATAGGTACCCATGCTAGCAGTTGACGAACAACTATTCGGAATAAAATATTCAAATGTTTGATTGGCTAGAAGGAAATTACAGATAGTCAATCAATTTATTTACTGTCAAATGCTAATGGGAACATACCAGTCGTAGTTGTTGATGTGGTTGTCGTACTAGTAGTTGCTGAAGTAGTAGTGCTACTTGTTGACGTAGTAGAAGTACTAGTTGTTGACGTACTTGTTGTACTAGTACTTGTTGTTGATGTGCTCGTCGTACTAGTAGTTGTTGTCGTGGTAGTTGATGTTGTGCTTGTTGAGGTTGTGCTTGTTGAAGTTGTACTCGTTGCAGACGTGCTCGTCGTACTAGTGGTAGTAGATTCTGTGCTTGTTGTACTAGTACTACTTGATGAGGTAGTGGTTGTATCTGTGGTTGTAGTAGTAGCTGTTGTGCTAGTACTAGTCGATGAGGTAGTGGTTGTATCGGTGGTTGTAGTAGTAGTTGTTGTAGTAGTGCTAGTCGAAGTGGTGGTTGTTATATTACATATGGTAGACATACTTGTTGTTTCTAATGGAAATAATTAAAATTTGTATGTATTAGAAATATCAGATATACTTACGACAATTATTTTGATCGATAAGAAACTTTTGAAAACGACAGTTTCCTTGATCAGAAACAAAAATATTACCATCGGTGTCAAAAGCAAAACTATAAGCATTAGTTAATTGATTGGCTGCACCACCACCTGCACCTGAACAACCAACTACGCAACGAAACCCAGTTGAACTTTCTGCCAGAAGACGATTATTATTATATTCAAGTATGAAAAAATAGTTATTGCCATCAAGCATTACTGCAATCGGATTATTAAGTGCAAAATTTCGGGGTGCAGCTGCAGTTGATCCAACGGCTACTGTTGCAGTTGATGCACCTGCTGCGACACACTTAATTTGATTGTTAGCAAAATCAGCTATATACAAGTTAAAACAAAGATCAACAAATATTCCATGCGCATTGGAAAAACTAGTGGCTCCAGTAACAGTTGTTGGAGTGAGACTAGAACTGTTAAGTGACCTTTTGTAAACGCTACGGGGACTTTGTTGCATACAATAAAGAGTGTCGTTCATATCAACAAAAATACTGAAACATTTCGAACTAACAGTCATGGCGCTGACACCGCTTGCTGCATTTATTGTCCATTTGTCGACTTGACCATTTGCACCATTGTCAACAAAAATATCACCATTTTCTTTTATGAAAAGACCTTGAGGTGTAGTTAAACCAGAAAAATTCTTCGATAAAGCAAAATTTCGATCGAACCATATTTGAAATCGATTGTTGCCATTAACAGCTAAGTAAATCGTGTTATTTTTATCAATCATAACAACATTCGATCCACAGCCAACCGTATCTCCACCAGCAAAAGTTGTAGCATTCGCTTTCCATGTAGCATTTGAACAGAATTTGGGTTGATTGAATCCGTAACCTATATAGAAAGCATGAAGGACGATATGCTAAGTGAATATTTACCTCTAATTGGATTGATGATTATTGAGAAAATCAGACACATGAAAATGTAGGTTAACAAGAACATTGTCATCTTTTGGTATCTCTTTTGTGAACTGAATTGATCGATTTTCAACTCTTAATTTTGTCAAATAGAGACAAAAGTGAAACAATATTGAAACATTTTATAACGATGACAGTTTTCCGAGCAATATGTAAATAATACGATCAAACGAATGTAAATTTAATTAAACTTTTGATATGATATAAACACATGCCTGAGTTTCATTTCTTTCCGAATGTGATTTTTGTTTTATTTTTTTGGTTGTTAGGATATCATTCGCATGCTAAATATCACTCTTAAAATATCTAATAATTAGCTACAGCTAATCAATATTTTTCATTATGTTATTTATTTCTTCAACAACAAAACAAAAACACAACTCATAGTAAGAAGTAAATAGTACGTTTCTGTTTTATTTTCTTACGAGCATGTTTAAATAGGTGCGGGAAAAAATGTTCTTGGAAAGTATGTTGACATAATAAAATGCGCAGTTACAAATTTGATTTCATAGTAGCTCCAGACGATGTTTCAAAACAAGATAAGCAGCAGCTGTCCACGAAAAAGCATTTCCACCTAATCCTTCGCCAGTAATCGGATCAAAATATTCACAAAAACCATTACGTTCAATCATATCAATTGTATTTCGTTCGATATTAACAGCTAAATCTCGCAATTGATTGTAACGCAAACCATCTGCTATCAACCAATTAATAATTGCCCAAACTGGACCACGCCAATATCGTTTCGATTCAAAATCAGATGAAAACAACGGCGTTGTAGGTACACCGAGAATCAAACCATGACACCAACGATCAATTTCCTTACGAACCATTTCACATTGATAATCTTCTAATTTCAATGCAATCAAAGGTATAAAACAAGCTTGAGTTGATTTTTCAATATCTTTGCCTGAAATAAGATCTAAAGAAACAAAACCTCTGAGATTCTCTCGCCATCGACTTTGTAGTCCTCGAATAAGTCGACAATGCATCGTTGACAATTCTTGCATTTCTTCAGTTAAATGCAATTCCGATGCAAGCCAAAGTAAATCAGCTGTAGCACGTGCAAGAATAGCAGTTATTTGAACGTCAGCCACTTTGAATGGTGCTGCTAACCATTGTTTCTTCGGATTCCAATCACATTCGCGATAAGTTTCGACTAAATGAATAAAACGTTGATAATCAATAGTTCGTGGGCGCATAGTTGCATTGACATGTTTTGTATCTTGTCGTTGAATGTCTGTTTTCGTTGTTGTAGATACACGCAAAAGTGCTTCATCCCATGCAGGAGAATTATCACTACCACTTTCCCATGGATGCAAAATAGCAACTAAACCACATTGATCAGGATCTCGTGCTGTAAGCCACCATCGATGAGAACGTAATGCTGCATTAAATAATATCAATGTTCGTTCTCGGATATTATGTCTTGCATAAATATATCGTAGAGCAGTACCAAAAACAGGTGGTTGAGTAATACCTGATGTAGTAGGTTTTGTTTGACGATGCTGGTCAGTTCTCCATACATCCGGACCTGGAAAATATGTGTCACTTGGTTGATGAAAAATAATATGAGGTATCATGCCATCATTCCATTGTCCTTCAACGAGTCGTTCTAATTCTTGATAAGCACGATCGACATTGAATGTTGCAAATCCCATTGCAACAAAAGCTGAATCCCAATTCCATTGAAATGGATAGAGATCATGCGTTGGTACCGTATAACCACCTCTATCATTCTGTGCAAGTATACTGCAAGCTTCTTTTGTTTTATCACACATTGTGCACCTGTTCTTTTCTTTTTCTACTTTACTCTGTTATCAAAGTCAACAAAATTTTCATAGTGTGCACATGCTCACTGATTCGAATTTAAATTTTGACAAAGAAAATAAAGTAGCTATTTTTCTTCATATAGCTCAACCAAATATGACACCTACTGATGGATGTATTGCACTCCGATTTGATGACCTCTGTTGGATTCTCGAACAAGAACTTCGAGCTATTTATGTGTCGAATTAACTTTTTTTTCTCTATTCATCATCAAAATGTTTTAAATAAAACTTTACTTTTCTATTCGAGATAAGAATAGAAAATTTTATTATCAAAGATAAATACTAAGTCATGCGTATGTGCTTACTTCGATTATATATAGAGATTGTTACAATAGAGAAAACAAAACGAAAGTAGAACACATACTAAATGAGTGAATTTCAAAATACACGATTCGCAATACTTCGTAAGCAAAAAGAAGAACAATTCGGATTCAGAGTTCAACCTGCTCGTGGTAACGATAAAATTTTGTTTTCAATTATGTTTAACATGTTTCTGTTTTCCTTTGACTTCTAGAGAATGGTGTTTCATTTCATGCCGTCGAAGGTTACCTACCGACTTTACATAAACTTGCAGATGTTGTTGAGAATGGTCATGCATATAAAGCTGGTTTACGTAATAACGATCGTTTAATTGAAGTATATTCATTTATTTCGATATAATCAGTTGAGTTTATCATCACATCGTTATTTTAGATTAATGGTCAAGATGTCAAATCAAAAACAGTGATAGACTGTGCTAAATTTGTTCAATTATCAGGCGACATATTAGCATTGAAAGTCATTCGATTATTTGAGAATAATTCTGAAAATTTACCGGCATCCTTAGAAACATTAGATACAGAATTTACTAGTAAGTTTTCAATTCATTTTATAAAAAAATCTATAGATTTTTTTTTCTTTAGCTGATTTAAACGCAGAAAATGAACGTGCTGAAATCGATATATCTAATCTGCTGAGAGCCAACTGCTGTTTATACACAACGAGAGATGATTTTAATGAACCATCCATTGAACAATGTTTTAACATTCTCAAACCAAACTGTTTAAATCCGGAAAGTACCGTTTTGCATCCAACATTCAACACACTTATCAATGAACCATTGACTGAAGATAAAATGATCGAAATTTTAAATGATCAAAATTCCCCTGCTAATCAATTAACACCATACGTTGTTGATAGTCTCAAACGATATCATATTCTGAAAGATATTATCGATTGCCTATCGGAATCATCTGATAAAGTCGATCAACAACATCAAATAATCATTGATTTTCTCACGAAACGAATGTTACTCGTTCAAACATTGGAAACAATATCACATGATAGTCAACGATTTCTATGTAATTTCATTCGAAAAAATGATCTACCCATTCCATTTACCTATCGACTTTGGGATTCAACAAAGCAAACAATGCTGTATGTCTTTTCTTTTTCTTAAAATGAAATTCGTCTTTTAAAAGAAAATCTTTTCTTTCAGCTATCGAATTAATTTCAATTGTCTAATGGAAACACTTTGTATAACCGATCTTCGTTTACTTTTACAGTTCGGTAGTCCATCTGCATCAGGTCTTGGTAAAAGCAGTCTACTTGGTTATATGTCCGATGATAAACGTCAAGAATCATTTTTTACCGATTCAACTGATTCAACATGGCGAAGTGGTTGTACTGACGTTCTTTTTTCGAATAAATTCGTTATTTTTGATATTCACGGTGAAATCTTTGATAAGAAATTACTTCGTACGATTCAATTATATTCATCTGTTCAAATTATTTATCTTACTGAACAAGATCTTCAAAGTGATTTTATCGAGAAAAATTTAACTTTCAATCTATCAACAATTGCTGTTATTTTCGATACAAACTATGATAATTCATCGAAAACAAACGATTTAATAAAAAAATTCAAACTGAAATATGAACATCTCGAACATATTCATTGGACATCAGCTCCAAAATTAAATAATCAAACAAATATTGTTCAACGTATTAAAAAGCAACGAAATAAAAATCTTCGTGATACATTCAGAAATTTATTCGAACAAATCAACTCGAAAACTACATCATTTCGAAGTTGTTTTCAAATTCAACATTCATTTTTAAAGACTTCTGTACTCAGAGGAATCGAGCCGATATTTGCAATTGAACAAGAACTCGATCGTTTATTTTCACATCTGACAGATACGACTGAAAATCTTCGTCTTGTCACACCAGTCATTTATCAACATTCGCATATCGATGACAATCAATTAACTATGATGAGAAAAGATTTTTCTAAACATGCCATTCCAATAAATGATTATCATCGATTTACGATTGATTTATTAACTCAACGAAGTTATATCGAATTGTTAATTGTTGAAATCTATTTGAAAACTTGGCGAACAGAATATGTTCGACGTTTATCCGACGAACAGGAAAGTCTACGTGAACAAACCTGGGCACAATTACGTAAATTAAGACAAGCTGAACTGAAAAAACCAAAATCAACAGAAACTCGAGAGATTTCCGAACAATATGAACGTTTATATGAACAACTAAAACAAATTAATTCTCGTTTAATGAATATCGATTTAACAATTGGATTATTTTGTGATGAACTCTTTGCCTTGTGGGATAATATATCGACAACATATTCGGTTCAAGAAAAAGATAAATTACAAATACAATTCGAACTTGTTGCTACGAAACTAGCTGAATTAGTTTATAAAGGTTTTGCATTACATATTCTTCGAAATCGACCATTACAAAGTGCAAGTCGTTTATTAAAAATGTGTTTGAGTAAATTAAATCTTGGACAATCACTTTCAATTCTAACTGTCATCGGTGAACAATCATCAGCTAAATCTTCATTACTCAATTCAACTTTTGGCTGTAATTTTCGTGTTAGTGCTGGCCGATGTACAATTGGTCTCTATCTCGGTTTAGCATATTATAAAAATCAAACAATTATCATTCTCGATTCTGAAGGTTTAATGTCTCTCGAAGAATCAAATTCAATATTCGATAATCAAATGGTTACAATGGCTATTCTATCCTCAAATTTAGTTATTGTCAATCATAAAGGTGAAATTAGTTCGAATCTTGAAAACCTTATTGGCATGAGTTTGTATGCTAAAATTCAACTACAAAGTGCACCATTTACACCGAAATTATTATTTGTTCTTCGGGATCAAACACAACGTGATACAAGAATCTTCCAACAACAACTCGGTCAATTGAAAGGTAATATACAGAAAAATGGTGAACTTCTTCGTTTATCAGTCGATGACGAACTTGAAATGAAACATATTACTCTCATGCCGAGTGCATTCAATGAAATTATGAATGATACATATGATATACAACAAACATGTCGAACAGAAATCTTTGCTCGAGAAATTCTTAAACTTCGTTCAACTGTTTATCAAGCACTCGAAGAACAACAAATACAAATTGAAAGACGAAAATGTGATCTTTATCTCTATTCAAAACTGATAATGAATTGGAAATCAATTGATGATCTTGGCGAAGGCTTACTTCAATGTAAAAGTTTATATGAATTAAGCGTCCATAATGAATTGAAACATGTCGCAGAAAGTATTATTCTTGATCAACAAAATTTGGTACAAAAATCTGGTAGTAAATTAATACGAAAGATAGTTGCTAAATATCAATATGAAACTGATCAATTACTTGTTCATGATACAATTGAAAATATTCTTCGAATAGGCGAACAAGAAATTCAAGAATTAATCGATCGACAATTGATAGAAGCCGAACAAATCTATAGTGAACAAACGCAACAAGCATATTTTAGTAAAACGAAAAGTCAATGGAAAGCAATCGAAGATAATCTTAAACAAATGAAAGCCTATCTTCTTAGTCAACTTGAAACAAGTGCATTACAAAGTATATTGAATCATAATCGAGATTATTATCGACAAGAATTATTTCAAAGCGAACAAAATATTAAAGAATTAAATAAACGTGTAGAGCAAATTAAATATGAACTCCATGAAAGTTTACAATTGTATAAGAAAAATAAAGATGATATTATTAAGATTGTTCTTGGTGTTTATAAAACTGTAACTGGTAGAAGAAATTCGAATATACGTCGACAAATAACATTTAATCTCTGTCCGAAATTAGATTCGAACAAATATTTGAATAGTATACAAGAATTTCAACCACTTATTGATAAATATTTAAAAAGATATCTCGAACAAATTGGACGATATCGTTCATTAACAAATATTGCTGATTTTGAATCGCAAACATTATATTCACTCATGACACCGATACAAACAATAACACAAGATGATAGAAATATTCTTCAATGGTTTAATAATTCTTCGGATACGAATCGAAATCAACAAATATTTGAATATGTTTTCAAAGAATTATTTAAACGTATTTGCCTTCGATTTGATCATGAAGAATTAAATCTTTCCTATTCCGATCCGAATTTTATGATTAGTTTAATTGAAATGCTCGATAATGAAATTCAATCGGGTAGACTCGATATGAATTATATTGATCGTCCACCATTTATACGAGATTTAATTCTTTTAATTCTCTATTTACTTATTGAAAAAACATATCAACGATTTGAAAATCGAACACAAGACTTATTCAATGAAACAACAAATGATTTATGTGAAATTCAACAGAATATTATCGATCAAATTAATAATCAAGAACGAAATGATAATATTGCTCAACTTTTTCGTCGATTACTTGGCAAAGAATTAATTCGTGAAATCGGTCGTATTAATCAACAACGATTAATTGAAGATATACATTGTAAACTCTATCAAAATAATCTTACGGATGCAACAACATTAGCTCGATGTATGTATTCACAATGTTTTCAGATCAAAGAATTTGATCCACAAATTCTTTTGAAATATATTCTTGAACCAATTGATTTTTCCTATGAAGTTAGTCAAGAAATAGTTAAAAATCTTTGTCAACAATTAATGAATTCATATTTAAATGATATGAAATCAACAATGACAATTTGTATGATTCAAATGAAAGATGTTATTCTCCAAGATAGATGTGATGATGCACATAAACTTCATAAAAAAATAATCAGACATGTAATGTATTAGTCTATTTTGATTGTGATTGTTTATACGTATGTTTTGTTTTGTTACAAATTAGATTCGTGCGATTATACCAGATTTTCAATCATCGAATCGAATTGAGATCGAAGCTAAAATCGATGATCCAGAAAAATTTAAACGTTTTTTCAGTGAATTAGAATTTGAAGAAGGTGAAGTCGATAGTTTTCTAACCGAGCAATTAGCTGAGGTTGAAGAAAATCTACGTCGTCTTATTGATGACTTATTCAGTAGTTTAATTTCTCGTTCGATTGGTTGTAAAGCACGTTGTCCTGGTTGTGGAGTCAAATGTGAATTACCTATCCAGCTCGATATTGAAAAGCCACATCATCATTATAGTCAGTACCATCTTCCAATGGCTTTCAATGGTTGGCCTCGTGATCGTAAATTACATGCACATTTATCCATGTGTTATCAGCAATGGACAAACAAAGTTTTGTATCGTGGTGGTGATGATGATGATATGTCAAGTCCAAAGGAATTTTTTACTTTAGAAGCAGCTACATGGTTAAATGATGTTAAAGAAAAAAGTGAAAATGGAGAAGCTTGCTCAGAATATTATCCGTTGGAAGCACATCGTCGTGTTTGGATGACAGTCAAGCCTCCATTGCTTAAACATTTTGAATTGATTGATGCAGAAACTTATCATACAGGTATATATCCAATGGATATTACTAGTGTACCAAGTGATTATGAAGTTTTATGGAATTAACATTGTCATGTTTCTTTTTTGCATTGTATGAAATGATGAAACAGATTTCACTTTTTGAAAAAAACAACGAAATAATAAAAGATAAGAGATAGTATCATAAACTTGCATTTTCGTGACAATGAATGCTTTAGTGTTTTCAATAGTTATTTTCACTTTTGTACTGTACGTAACATCGATTCATATAAGTCCTTGCGCTAAATGGAATCGAAAAGGTGTAACGATCGCCGGTACTGATCCTCATGGTCAATCGAAAATTGTTGTTTTATCACCACAAGGTATATTTATTGACAAGCAACGAGATCTGCTCTATATATCCGATGGTGATTTCGAAGGACGTATTCGAGTATTATCATTGAATAAATCTGGTTCAGAACCAAAACTTCTCATTGAAGATATCATTAATCCTGGTCGATTCTATGTCGTTGACGATATTCAAGGTCCAATAATCTATATTACTCTTCCATATTTAAATTACGTACAGAAATGGTTACCAGGATCAACTCATGGCATACAAATCGGTGGATATTTTAGTTTTTGTGAAGGTGTAACTGTCGATTCGGATGGATATGTTTATGTGTCAGAAAGTGTTCAAGAATGTGTTAGTCGATGGTCACCTCAAACAAATCAAACAGAGACAATAGCTGGACGAAGAAGTATTCAAGGAGTCGATAGTAGTCATTTATTTTTGCCTGCAGGTATCTATCGTTCGAATTCGACAGGAGATATGTATATTGCCGATGAAGAGAATAATCGCATTCAAAAATGGGCAAAAAATGCGTCGAAAGGAGTGACTGTAGCTGGATCGAAAGATGGCTTTCCCGGTTGGGATAATTCATCGCTCGATCATCCGAAAGCGATTTGGTTCGACGAACAAACTGAAGTTTTATATGTAGCCGATGGACATAATTATCGAATTCAACGATATCGACCTGGTGCATTACAAGCCGATACAATTGCTGGTGGAGTTGGTACGTAAACTAAGATTCTTCTTTTCAATGAAAATTTCTATTCACATATATATGTATGATTAAGGTGGTAATCGAAGTGATGAATTAAGTATTACAACGGATTTAGCTTTCGATAGTCAAGGTAATCTATACGTTAGTGACATGAATAATAATCGCATACAAATGTTTGCCATTATCGAAAATAAACCATGTCCTCCATCAACATGATGTGTGCTTTAAGTTTTGTTTCTATGGATTGCGTTTTTAAAAAAACTCTTTTTGTTTTAAATAAACAGAAAAATGTAAACCGTTTTCGGTATAATGCGTCGAATCTTGATTAATTTGTTGATTATGAAAATGAAGTCTGCGTTACGTGATATAGAAGTGCAAACATGGATTTTTACAAAACTTGTTGAACGAGGAAGAATGTTTTCGATAAATAATGAGAACGTTGAAAGAATCGTTGGTTTTCTCTTTCGTGGTAGACGAGAAATTGGAAATTTTATAAATTTAACTACTGTATCGTGTATTTTATCTGTTCGGTTTATGTTCACTTTTTTTACTATATTCTTCGTGTATAGTTGCATCGAAGAGCCATCTCCAGATTTGATTCAATTCAAATTAAATACGTTAAAGTCACAATTAATATTTTACTTAACGGAACCAGAGATATTCATCACAATGTTTTGTTTGGCTTTGATTATTATTTATTCAATAGATGCTGTACGTCATGCTCTGAAAGCAGAAACACATAAAAATTTCGCATTCATGTGGTTTTTATTCGACGTAGATATTCGTTCAATACCTGAAGTAGCAAAGATATATAACGGACTACGACCAACACGTAATAATATGGAACAACCGAATGCTCATTAGAAAAAAAAGACATGTTTTATTTTTTTACAAAATAAATTTTCGATATAATCAAGACAGAACTTTGACCTTGTAATGTATAATCAAAGTCTTTGCACTCTTATCTGTTCGAGAAAAAGGATTTCAGTCGAGTTTATAAAACAATCGTCGAGTATTGAAATTTATTTGTATATGAAATTAAAAAAAAACCATAAATAAGTTTGTTTAAAATACTGATGCTGTACTACTCAATTCTCGTTCATCCTGATGTGAATGCTTTTTCCTTGGAAAACATCGAGGAAAAAAGAATTGACATAATGGTTTGACAGCTAATTTATATACTAGAAATCCCAAGCCAAATATTTCGAGACAAACAGTTATAAATAATAGATTATGAAATATAATTTCTGAACGTTTAGCAATCGGTTCTTGTACATTTTTAACATAATAAGGTGTTTCATGTATTTGAAGAATGACTACTGTTGATTGATCTGTTGATTGAATATATTGATCTTTCGTATAGAATAAACTACTTTCATCCATGGTAAATGTTGGAATATAAATTCCGCCAAAATCTGATTCTTCACCTGTTAGTGATATTGTTTCATTAATGACTTTTGTCAATTCTAAAGTAATCGGTAGACTAGTTGCAACGATTTCTCCATATTTCATAAATGTTTGACGAAAATTTAATTCACGTAAATGATAACGTTCCTGTTCATTATCATGACCCGACAAACCAATACGTAGAGCACCAATTGTTTGCACACTAGCAAGATAAATTTGTATGGATATTTGTTGATAAGCAAGTGGTATTGCAAGTGATAAAATGGAATTATTATTCGAACATTCTGACCAACGAGTATTCATCCACCGTGTTCCATATAGCGCTTGAAGTGAAATAACATCACAATTCATTAATGTATTAACAAAATCAATATTGAATGTCAGTGATTGATTATTCAATAGATTGACCATTTGTTTTTCTTCATCGGTAACTGGTATTGATAATGATTGAATACTTGTTTGAAATTTTGCATTACGTAATGATAAATCACAAGCAAAGTATGAGTCCGAACTTGTTTCCATGGGATATTGTTGTAGAAATTCGGCACTAAATGCATAAGCAAAACTAACTAAAACAATCACACAAAATGATAGCAATCCTCCCAACCAAAATTCGCCTTCATTAATCAAATCCACATGTCGAAAACACCATTTTAATCGACGTCGAACGTATTTTGCACGTGGATGACTAATGTAAATTTTCAAAACACCCATGAGAATAATACAAATAATAACAAAACCAGCAACGATCAATGTCCAAAATAATGGTGAAACCACGAGACAATGACCTTCACCAATATTAAACATATTTTGAATTAATATTTCATCGAATATTGTACTTTCAGGTGATTTTGGATAGGCTAATACTTGCGTTATTGTTTCGAAACTCGACAATGGAACATCACTGACAGCACCCAACGAACAATACGAACTCGATGAACATGATAGACATTCAAAACTTGCATTTCCTGGATTTCGAGTTCCACTTGGACAAAGCATACAATCGTGTACACCTATTTGATTTTTATATGTTCCTGGTAGACATGGAGATGGACTGGTAAATGTTGGTGTCAAACCAGTATCTTGTACCAATGGATAATAACCCGATTGAGTTGGATTAATAATTAAAACATTACCTTCACTATCGATCAAGGCTAATGATGACGGTGAAGATACGATATTTAAAATAATAGGACTAAAACTAAGTGGTAATAATTGATGATTATTTGGAAATGATGATAGAGCTGAACTAGTTGAATTATAACCGAAATTTGCAATATCATAAAAGAATATCTGTGATGATGACCATTGATATATAAACGAATATGTATTGACTAAAATAGCTGCTATGCCGTTATCTAACCAAGCAACACCTTTACCATTGCCAATACTTCTTCCACCGGTATTTCGACTGATAAAATTCAATTGATTTGGATGATTTGTGTCGACAGCGTAAAGAAAAACTCGATTGAGAAATTGCATTCCAATTAGAATTTCACCTTGTTTATTTATACTAATCGACATGTCATATTTAGCTGAATATGTATTTGCATCGGAATTAGTTAATAGATCTTGCCAAGTATCTGCTGTTGCATTCGGTTGATTTCGATCGACAATCAAAGGAAAACGATTTGTACTATTGAAATTAATCAAATAAATCATGGGGACATATTTCGATACTGTATTTAAAGGATTAGCAATAAAACCGGCAATTATACCGAATGAATCACTAAATTCAACAGCATGTGGCATAAATGTCGAATCTGGATAGGTCAAATTTGCATTCCAAAGATGAATGATTGTATTATTTTCTGAATCGTATATGTAAATAAAACTTGTCGAAAAACCATAAATAAATCGACCTTGTCGTTCATTAGCAATAACATAGAATTCTTGATGATCATAATTTGTAAATGATGTCGAAAGAAATGTAAAACTAGTCGAACATGATGTACGATTTTGTTGATATTTTGCCATGCCAATAAATGTACCATTTTTATTATTAATAAATTCTCCAGCAAAGAAGAAATCCGTTCGATTTTCAGGAGTAACAATTGTGTAAACATAAAAATCGAGTAAACTCGATAATGGTAGAACACATCGTGAAAATGATGATGATGCTGTTGTATTATATGGTGAGAATTGTATTAAAAATGTTGGATAAACATCACTATTTTGAACTTGAACAAAAATAAATTCGTTCATAGCAATTTTAATACCATATGCATCGTAATTAGTTAAATTTGTCGGTATAAAACCGTTAGAATAACGAAATAGAAATATAATTAACAAGGCGGACCGTAACATTGCCAATGTAATATGTAAGAAAAGTACAAATATTTCACTTCGAAAATATACTCATTTATATCAATCAAACAGAAATGATTCATTGATTTGACAAGAATTATTTACCATTCATCGATATATATGTTTACCAGGTAAGTTTATACGATTTTTTTTAATATAAAAAAAAGGCGAATATATGTTGTGTAAATTGTATATTGCAGAAAAGAAAAAAAAAGAAAAGACACGATCGATATCCTACAATTACAAGAGAAAGAGAGTATAAAATAAATCGTAGGTAGGCATGTAGGTTAGACGATGAGATCGAAATGTTCTTTTGTACGTGCAAATTTTTGAAGTTTTTCTTTGCCACTTTGTAAGAGATGACAATCGGTTAAATTCAAACTAATCAATGTATCATTTTGATTAAGTATACTGAAGAATATATCGGCACTTTTTTTACTTAACAATTGACTATCAACGAAACTTAATTCTTTTAAAGTTCGATTATGCCGAAATAATACGTCGGCCAGTAATTGAATTCCTTGATCTGTAATATTATTTTTACCTAGAAGTATTTTTTCAAGTATTCGATTTGTTTTGAGCATTTGAGCAAGAAAATCAACACCGGTATCTGTCATTTCAATATTCATTATCCATAATGTTGTCAATGCTGATGTATTACGTGCGAGTATTTTACTAAGATATTCGATGCCAGTATCACCAATTCTCGTATGATTTAATTCGAGTGTCGTTAACAAACTGTTTCCATCTAAAGATTTGCCTATAATCGATGCACCAATCGATGTGATACCTTTATTACCAGATAATATTAACCTTGTACATTGCCTTTTTAAAACACCTTCGTTAACAATAAGTTCAATATCATCATCAGTTAAATTCTTGTTTCTAAGCAATATAGTTGATCGATCTTGTAATTTACTGATATCATCTTTTAATTTTTGATTATTCAAAGGTTGACTAATTGGTTTCGAAGGAGATGATGTAGGAATTACTTCAGGAATTGAAATTAATGGAAATGGTGGTTGAACTTCTTTCAATTGAATAATATGTAGCTGATTGCCTACATCAATCGATGAAATAACTTTAAGTTGTCGAGCTGGAAAAATTAGAATTTCATTTTCAGTTCGATAGAATGAATGTTGACTAATATCTTTTGCTGTATCACATTCAATATTAATTATTGTTCGAGGACCTGAATTGCCGAGAAAACTTTTAATAACATCAATTGTTGATGTACACGATGAAAATGACCACCAAATAAACGTCGAATTTTTAACAAATTCTTTGCTCATATCAAGTTGAATGCCGCGATAAATTGTTCGACATGATGTCGATGGTAATTTAGCTAATGCATGCATAACCAATCGAAGATAGGCAAACCAAGGTCGTAGTTCAGTTCGATTTTGATTTCGTAATGTTTGATTGAGAATAAAATAGAACGATGATTCCGTTGAAATCCATTCCAATGTATAGAGCATAATCGACGCTGATTCATCGCAAGTAAGACCATCGCAAGGATTTTCACAATTTTGTTTTACTGTCCAAACCATTTGTTCGACATCGGACACAATTGAATGCAATGATTCGACAGATTGTTCAAGTGTTACTAACAGTTGATTTTCGTAACCTTTGATCGGTGGTAGGACACGTTTTGGTTCCGATGTAAAATCCGACATACGTTGCATGACCTTCGATTCATCGACATATTTTTCAGCCATTCTCGTGTTTGTTTTTATTTACTGAAAATAAAATGTTGTTACTATGCACGAAATCACTATCAAGGAAAACATAGAAATCTTTTCTTTTCTTTTGCTTGCAAACCAGCCGAGAGAGAGAAAAAGAAACGTTGTCATTTCTTTTTTTTTTCGTATCAATAAAAGTGTAACCAGGGAGAGCGACAATTCTTTTTTTTATTGGATCGTTAACGCACGTTTAGTACAAATGAATTCACGAGCAAGATCTGGTAATTTAGAGCAAATCTATCGATGTAGTAATCGTATAACGAATTCTCGGCAGCATGCTTTATTTATGTTATTTGTTGAACAAAGTCGTGGCGTGTTAATTGATAAATCACGTACGAAACGAATAGAAAATCTTCGACTACGTTTAAATAAATTATCACTCAAACGACGTGAAGAAATTATGAGAGTTTATTCAAATTTACCAAGTCGGCCAGCGTCAGCTTCGCCGCGACGACGACGACGACGACGCCGACGCCAACAACAAGAACAACCACCACTATTGACATATCCAGAGTCGGAAGAAAGCACGACATCTGAATCATCAAGAGAATCGTCACCGATTCCTCAACGTTCGACACCTTCTCCACCACCTGAATTGAAAATAGCAACTGTTGATATTCAACCAGACAAAACAATTATTCACATGGTACCAAATGAAAATACGGAGAAGGAGAATGACAAAGATATATCAGACGAAGAAGATGAAGATGAAAATGAGGATAGTGATATCGTTTATCCAGATGGGGTTGAGGATTTGCATCCATATAAAATAGTCGCACGTTATCGTAGAGCTACAAATCAATCGACTAATTTTCGTGATCAGCCAATTGTTGTTTCGGAAGATTCAGTTGAAACACTGGTTCTCGGTTTAGATGCGTTTGCTCAACAACATGATTCCGAGTTAAGTTTTCGTGGAGCTGAGAAAACATTCAATAAAAGTATCTATCGAGCAGCACTCGGTGAAATCGATCTAGGCAGTATTCATCTACTGGCAGCAGATTCAGTGCAAACAGCTAATTTTCAGTTTGAAATGAATCTCGATTATGATGAAGAAATTACACAATCGAAAGAAAATGTCGAACAATTCGTGATTGATTTCTGTCAAGCTATATCAAATGTTTTATCATGTGATAATAATAGTGTACGCGTATTTTCCATTGATAAAATGTCGAAAAAGTCCGGCAAAAGTCATGTTAATTTTGGTTTGACTACACCTGATCCCAAAAAGACCGAACGACTTGCTCGAAAACTGCAGGTATACATATCAAATTTAACAAATTGAATTCTCTAAATTTGTTTTCATAGACTCGAGCGAAATCTGGTTTTGAATCTGACACGATTTTGCAACATGTCAAACAAAACGAATACGAAATTACATGGAAATCAGTTCGAAGTTATTTAAAAATACGACCCAATGATTTAAATCCTCGATATAATTTCGATTATCGACCTGCTCACATGCCAAAACAGGACACACGTGGCAGTTGTCCTTACTATCTGCCTGTTGGTTGGTATCGTTTCGCATTGAATGTCGATAATAAATTTGATAATGATACACTTTGGCTCGGATGTATTAATCGTCCTGGCGAATGGCCTGTTGCTTTTCATGGAACATGTGCCGAAGCAGTAACAGGAATTGTACAACACGGATTATTACCAAGTGCTGTGAAAGTTGATGCAATGAGAGATGAAGCTATAGAACAAATAGGTGACGAAGCCGATAGACCAGGATTGTATGTTGCTACACATTGTAATGGAGGTTCTGATTTGTACACACGAGTATTTACTGTCACTACATTTCCTGGTAAAAGTGAACAATTTCGAATTGTTTTTCAATGTCGTGTACAACCTGGTAAATATACGACTCATAAAAGTCCTGTTAAAGAAGGCGAAGCTTGGCGTATTGTTGATCCAAAAGCTGTTCGACCCTATGGAATTTTACTTAAGAAAGAAACTTCTATTTAATTATAGAACAATATAATTTTCTTTTCTCGTTTGAATATCATATTTTTCTTTAATCAGAATTTGATCGCCTTACGTACATATAGTTTCATATTACATTGAATTTAATCTATTTTTGAGTAATATAAATTTCATTTGTCAAAACATCTAATTTCATTTCATATATTATGATGAGTCGACATTTCCAGAGAGATTTTACTACAATCTATAAATTGAATCGTGATATTTTCGATTCTCGTGCTCGACTTCTCTCATTAACCTATAACAATTACAATCCCACTGCAAAATTTGACAAAAAATGTTCACTTTACATCGAAACTCTTCGTTCACGTTTAGACAAATTAACACTGATGCGACATGACGAAATCATGCGTTTGTATTCGAATGTTAAAATGACACGAACTATCGAACATCATTTACCACCGATCAAACGAAAAGAAAAATCACCTCGTTCACTTCAATCGATGTCAAAATCAAAAAATGTTAAAACTCCATTGACACTCAAAAGCATGAACAGTATTCCAAAAGACGAGACTATCTATCCAGAAGGAGTAACTGATTTTAGCCCGTACGATCTTATTGCATGTTATCGAAAATCAATTGGTAAATCAACCGATTTTCATGTCAATCCTCTTCTTGTTGGCGAAGATTCAATTGAAACATTGCTCATCGGTCTTGATCAATTTACTAAAGAACACAATTGTACGATTTGTTTTACTGATATGGATGAAATGTTTGATCAGAGCATATTCGATGCACCATGTGATGTGTTCGATTTGAATAGTATTCATTTATTGATCAGTCATATTCTAGTTACAGCACATTTCGAATTCGAACTTGAACTTGATTATGAGAAAGATTTTGCTCGATCGAAAGATACAATGCGTACATTTGTCTATGAATTTCGAAATGCTCTTTCGAGTGTACTCGATTGTCGAGTCGATTATATTCGAATATTTTCCATTGAAAAACTATCGAATAAATTCGGCATCAGTCAAATTCATTTCGGTATAACAACAGTGAATCAATTAGAAACTGAACAATACGTTCAACGATTACTTGCAAAATGTTCGTTAACTTCGATCGGAGACTTTTCAATGTACGAAGTACTTCGATGTGTCATACCGAAACAATACGAATGCATATGGAAACCATTGCAAGCTTATTTTCAAATTGAACCGACGAAAGATTTAGATCTTCAGTATAATTTCGATTTTCGTACGCCTAATCTACCCAAACAATTATCTCGTGGTAATCGTTGTTATTATTTGCCTATTGGTTGGTATCGTTTTGGAATTAATGTTAAAAATCAATATGGAACCGATCGAAATTGGTTTAGTTATATCAATGCTCGAGATGAATGGGCTGTTGCTTTTCAAGGCACAAGTCCTATTCCTATCGATAGTACAATCAAAGGAGGTGACCTATTGGCTAATATAGAGAAAGATGATCGACCAGGTTTATATGTGACAACACATTGTACGAATGGAGCTGATCGATATGCATTACCATTTCATGTGCCAATATCTGCCGATAAAAATGAACAATTTCAAATTGTTTTTCAATGTCGAATTGAACCTGAACAATTTACAGTTCACAAAGGTTTTGTCAAACTCGGCGATGTATGGCGTACTATTGATGCAAAAGCCATTCGACCATACGGAATTTTAGTTCGAAAAAAGCCATTGGACGAAGACAATTTTTTTCTTGTGCAAAAAAAATCTGAATAAAAAACGAGGTCGTTTCATGTGTCAGAAAAAGAAAACAAAAAACATCGAGCACATTAAAGCAAAATAGAATCTAACCTTGGAGTCATAGACAGAAAGAAAGAGAAGAAAAAAAAAAGAAACTTGCTATACCACGTGCGAATGTCTCTCGATTCTTTTTCGACATTTTGTTCTTTTCTCTTTATAGATACACAGTATATACGTTTATGTAAATATCCATGGATGAATACGATGATTTACTGTTAACATCAGTCAATAAAAACGATCTCAATACACTTCGAATCTGTTTATTATCTCTGTCTGAACCAAATCGATATCTCAATCGTATTTATAATTATTCAAATAATCAACAATGTACTCTGTTAATGATTGCTTGTCTCAATGGATACGAAGAACTTATTTCGATGTTATTAAATTGTTTTCAACCGAATTTAGAAATTTTAAATCAAATTCAAATCAATAATCGAGACAAAAAATTAGAAACCTATCGAGATGTTAGTGTTCTTTGGGCAGCAGTTGCACTCAATAATTTTCCTATTGTTAAACAACTAGTCGAACATGGCGCTGAGATTAATCATCGAACAAGTACAAATTCTACACCCGTTCGTTGTGCTTGTTATAGTGGTAATGCTGATATTGTTCATTATCTCGTGCAAAACGGTGCCGATATTCATATTAAAAAACAAAATACCGAAACAAATCTTTCGTTAAGTGTCTATTGCAAGAATTTAGAAGTTACATTTTATCTTGTTAATGAATTAGGTTGTGATGTCAACGAATGTGATGATGATGGTCGTTCGCCATTATATTTCGCTGTTAAATCACAATCATTAGAAATCGTGAAATTTTTATTGAGTCATGGCGCACGAAATACAATGCCAAAGTGTGATCGAATGTCACCATTAATGTTAGCAGCTGATAAACGACTAACAAATTTTGTTAATGAAATAGCTACAGTTTGTTCAATTGTTGAACAAATTGAAGCGAAAGAATTACTTGGTAGTTCGTTTTCATCTGCTGAACATGGTCTATGTGATTTGCAACAATCATATGAATATTATCGACAAGCACTTGAACTTCGAGAATATTATCATTTATCCAAAGAATTACGACAATCAAATCGTAATGATGTATTCAATAGTCGACAAGAATGTCAAACAGTTGAAGAATTAAATGAACTTCGAAAAAGTTCCGATGATATGCATATCGAAGCTTTACTAATACGTGAACGTTTACTCGGTGCAAATAGTGATGAATATCGATATTCAGTTATCTATCGTGGAGCAATCTTAGCCGATAATGAACGATATAAAGAAGCTGTTCCATTATGGATGTATGAATTAGATTTAATTCGACGATATTCTATACCTATTGATCCCGATGATATACGCCAATTTGTAGCTTTATTTTGTGACATGTTAAATAAATCATCAGCAATACCGATCGATGCACTTCTAACAGTTATTACAATTGTAATCGAAGAAATCAAACGAAATACTGAACATATTGATCTTCATTTGTATACATTACTTTTTCTCATTACTATTGCTAGTCAAGTAATTTATTATTTTTCTTTGAATTTTTGAAATTGATATTCGATCGTTTTTTTCTTTATCTGTTTATAGCCTTCGATTAGTACATCAATGTCGATAAATAATCGTCGGATTTTCTATCGATTAATCTATTCAATCAATCAAGATTCATATGTAACACGTATTTGTGAATCATCTCTACTTCATTTATGTCTCAATGAAACAACCTCATCATCTCATCGATTTATCGATGAAATTTGCAAGTATAGATAATTTTCGTTTTTTTTTCAAATCACAAAATTCCTTATTCAATTCATCTCTCTCTTTCTCTCAGATATCCATGCTATAATACAGTTCGAACATTATTACAATGTGGTGCTGATCCAAATGCAAGCGATGCTATTGGAAATACTCCTTTACATATATTTGTTTCGAATGTTTGTGTTTATAATGAAAAAATTCTTCAACTTTTATGTGACGCAGGTGCACATCTCGATTATACGAATGCATTAGAAGAAACACCTGTAAATATCATATCACGAGTAGATTTAAAACAATTAGTTCAAACAAAAACGAAAATTAAATTGAAATGTATATGTGCTCGATTGATTCGTCGAGAACATATTCAATATCAAGAGCAAATACCTCGAACACTCGTAGATTTTGTTCAAAGACATTAATAATATAGTCTAGTGTAAATTTTTCATTTCATTTATTTTTTTTAATAAAAATATCCGAGAACAACTTAAGAATTCTTCTATTATCAGTCGTCTGTAGCCACCGATGCAACATTGAGTCCAGCTAAAGCTAATAAAACCATATATATAATTAATATCGAAAATGTCATCCAATATAAAATTGGATTACAGTAAGTCGAAAGATTGGGATCGTCATATTGTGTTTCATCTTGTGTGCGCAGTGGAAATGTTTGATAACCACCAAAAATACTCCATCCAAAATGAAAAAGTGTGACTAAGACGAGTGCAATTGCAGCACAGAGTAAATATGTTTCATTAATCTTTTTTAATTTGGAAATACTCCATAGTATAGCACTTGAAATGACGATGAGAATTCCTGTCGAACCTGAAACTAGATTGTAAATCGGTATCCATGATCGAATTGGACATTTATCGAGAAATATAATACCGATAGTCAACTGAGTAATGACGATAATTATTGCAAGTATTCCAGCGATTATAATCGATGGAATAAGAATACAATTGAGTATTTTTCTCAATTTACAGTTAACCATTGAAAAAATTGATAAAATCGTAAAATGAGAAATTGACTAGTTTTTCTTTGTCAATATTGACTATATTTCAAGGAGATTTATTTTATCAGTTTAAAGAACAAGAAAAACGAAACTTCTATATACAAATCATAGAGACATCATCGATTACACTTGTCTGAGCACCATTTATCCTTCTTATGATACGATATAAATAAATACCACAGCCAATAAAAAGAAAAAATTCACCGATGATTAACGTAATCCATACATAAGGCGACATTGATGATCGATTTTGAACGATTATTATTTCCATGAGGATTGTCGTTAGAAAAGCAAGCAAACATAAAAACGATGTAATCGATGTTGTGAATTCATTCAAATTTGCCCAGATAAAATTCGTGTTCGTTTTTTGTTCCATAAGATCTACTGTTTAAAAATCAATCGATGATGAGATTCTTTAAGTGAAATTTTTCTGTTGGCAAGTAATTCAGTTTGTTTGAATGTACTATGAAATGTAATGAGAAAAAAAATAAAAAAGAGTAACACTGTCATACACAGAATAAATAATGATTATTTTCGTTCTGTTCTTTTTCCTTTCATCAAAGGTATGACTTTGAAGACGTAAAAGAAATCCGTGACAAGCGAAAATTCTTTGAAGTACAAGGAGGTTATCGAAATTGCGATTGATTGGCGATGAATTCCTAATTTAGCTGTACTTTAATCAGGAAACTACAGTTAATTTACATTTAATACAAAAACAAATATGTTTACATAAAAACAAAGTGACATGAATTTTACCTTTGTTTGGTCATCACATCTTATCTCGAGTGCACACGTAGAGATATATAAATTTCATAAGTCAGTCAGTCAGTCATTGTTATTAAATTTAGTTGTGCAAGATGATGAGTAGTATTGGTCCGTTGTTTGATGTTAATCAATTAAATGCTGAACAACAGAAAAAATTTCAGACAGTTTACAATGAATTGAAAGCTAAATATGCGGCCTATTTGGAATATAAACAAAGTTTAAATTTAAAAACATTATTGAATAGTGAGGAAGAAGAAAACGAATGGAATTATGAATTGCACAGATATCTTCGAGCAAGAAAATGGGATGTTACAAATACGATCAAATCGGTTCAAGAAATGTTACAATGGCGAATCGATAATAAAGTCGATTTAGTTCTCGAAGAACAAGTAACCATACAACGAACTGAGCTTCTACAAAAAATAATTCCAAGTGCATATCATGGTTTTACAAAAGCACAACGACCATTGTACGTTGAAAAGTCCGGTCTGGTCAATGTCGATAAGATTTTAAGTCATTTTACAACCGAAGAACTACTTCGATGCCATGTCTATTGGCTTGAATTGAATTGTCAACGAGCACGAGAACGTAGTCGACAATCAGGTCAACATATTGAAAATTTTACAATGGTTTTAGATTTACATGGTTGTAGTATGGATATACGAAAGATCTTTCCACCATTTAAACAATCGATCTATATTGATAATAATTATTATCCTGAACGACTTGGACATATGATTATTATTAATCCACCATCGATTTTTCCTGTTCTTTGGAATATTGTCAAACCATGGCTTGATCCAGTGACAAAAGCAAAAGTTCTTGTCGTAAAAAAAGGTCCTGAAACAACAACAACTCTTTTGCAACATATCGATGCTGATCAATTGCCGGTTGAATACGGTGGAACTTGTCAATCGTGTCCAAATACTCCGAATTGTGTTCCTGTTTACGATTGGGGTGAAGAAACTCCCAAGGAAAAGTCAAAGAAAAAATAATTTATTTTAATAAAGAAAAAGAATTTGATTCATTGATTTCGATGTTCAATTAGAGTTCGAGCAGCTTTTTGTCCACTACCGATAGCACTATGAATATAGCCGATATTCCATTCGGTGTCATTAGTATGTTCGCCAGCCCATTGAATTCGACCTTCGGCTGTTTCTTTTGCCAATAAGCCAACTGTTTGAGGACTTGTATTCACTGGATAATTCGAATAGGAACCATAGGCAAAAGGATCTTGACTCCAACGTGTAAATTTATATCGAATTGGACTCGGAATTTGTGATTGTGGAAATATAGTTCGAAGGAAATTCATTACTTCATTCAATATCTGTTCGTCAGTTTGATTTTCTAATTGTCGAGCAAATGTATCATGTACGAGCATAATTAGAATATTTGCTGGTGGTGGAAGACATTTAGTATAAAGAAAACGATCATGCTGTTGTTGACTGTTGACATAACAGAGACTAGTCATTGTTGAATCCCAAAAACATTCAGAAAATTGAAGAACTAATTTGTTCAATAGGCCAAAACCCATTCGATCGATAGCTTCACATTTCCAATCGGGTAATGATGGTTCAAATTTGATTGTATTTCGTTTCAAACAACCTAATGGAATAGTAACAATAACTTGTCGACAATATTTAACTGTATCATCATTTTCTATTTTAATAGCAATTCGATTGGGATCAGTTGAGTCAATTGATGTCACCACTGTATTGAGATTAACTAATAATTTGTATTTATCAACGAGATGTTCGATGATACTACCGTATCCAAAAGGAACGAATATATCATTGGAAAGATCTTCATAGTATGCCTCCCATTGTTTAGCAGAAAGTGAAATTAAATTCGATGCTTCATATAATTCAACATCGTGTAGGAAATAACCTAAAACACTGCGGACTTCATTCGATAGATCAGCTGATTGCGGATGATTTTCTCGGATAAATTCTTCGATACTACAATCATTGCCATTCATACTCGTGAACTGTTCTAAAGATGTAAATATTTGTTGACAAATTTCTTCAGCTTGTTTCATTGATTCATTCGAAATTTGTTGGCCATGTTCATTGAAACAACGATAAACATCATTCTCTTTAACATGAGCTATTTGTTTATCAACAAGATATTCTTGATAGTATTGATAAATAGGATTCTCTGGACGATATAAATGAATCCAACTACCACCTAGATCAACCGATGTCGATGTGAATGTTTCATGATCGGTATAAGCTCGACCACCGATACGATTTCGAGCTTCCAAAATCAAATATGACACTGAACTTTTCTGAAGTTCTACTGCAGCAGCAATACCGGCTGCGCCAGCTCCAATAATAATCACATCGACGTCCACATTCATATTTTATTCTTCTAAAATCCTTTTATTATTATTATTATCAGTTTTATGCTTGCACAGGATTGCTCTAGTTCTCGAACCAATCCGATAGAGATGTCACTCACTTACTGCACCTAAATGGAGAGTGATAAAAAAGTTTACTCGTTTTGTTGATAACGAACTGTTATTTTCTTTTTTTTTGTTGTAATGGAAACTTATTTGATAGCGATAGGAACTGTCATCTTGTCAATCGTCGTCTTTCGCTTCTATAATTTACGTCGAAATAGAGCTGACGATGACAAAAAATATGTTCAACGTACGAAACGAATGATCGATCGATGGAGCGGCAAACAACAAGAAATCCATCGACACAATCCGACGAACGAACTCGTATTGAATCGATCTGATTGTTCTACTCAACAGAATTATACATCATTCTATCAAGAAATACCAAGATCGATTCCAATCTTAGCTGAATGCGATGTTCTTGTTGTTGGTGGTGGACCATCGGGAATTTCTGCAGCATTAGCTGCTAAACGAGCTGGTGCAGATACAATTCTTATGGAAAAATTCGGTTGTTTCGGCGGTGTTATTACAACAGTAGGCATGGAAACAATTGGCTGGTATCGATATGAAGGTACAGTTGAATCGCAAGGAGGTATTGGCATTGAAATGGAACGAATAGCTACGAAAATGGGTGGAACTATTAAATGGCCGTACAATGAAAGTCAATGTTTAGATGCTGATTATTTTAAAATTGTTGCTGATCATCTTTTAAGTGAAGCTGGTGTACGATTATTATTACATTGTCTAGCTGTTGAAGTCATGCTTGAAGATAATTGTATTATTGGTGTTATTACCGAAAGTAAATCAGGTCGTTTAGCTATTCGAGCAAAACGTATTATTGATTGTACGGGTGATGCCGATATTGCTCATCTAGCTGGTTGTAGTTATCGTAAGACGCCGAAAGATGAAATGTTAGGTGTTAGTACGATATTTTCTTGTTCGAATGTTGATAAACAACGATTTCTACAATATACAGAAGATAATCCAGCAACGTATGCTGATTGGGGTGGATTTTGGACGCAGGAAACATCGGGCAAAGAAAATCAATTGAGAACACCTTATCTCGATAAAGAATTTCGACAAGCTCAAGAACTAGGAATCATTCCACAAACGTCGAGTATTGGTGGATCATGGTCGGCATTGAGTGATGCCGGTGAAGCAACGAATCTTAATTTAGTCTACTTGAAAAATTATGATTGTACAAATGTACAAGATTTAACTAGAGCTGAAATCGAAGGACGAAAAGAAACTTTACATGCTATTATGGCGTTGAAACATATTGTACCTGGCTTTGAAAAAGCTAAATTGAGAAATTTTGGTATGACTTTAGGTACGCGTGATTCACGTAAAATTATTGGCCGATACAATTTAACGGGAGATGATGTTAAAAATCAAGCAAAATTCGATGATAGTATTGGTATTTTTCCTGAATTTATTGATGGTTATAATATTATTATTTTGCCGACAACTGGTCGCTATTTTGAAGTACCCTACGGTTGTTTAGTACCTCGTGAAGTAGATAATCTTTTAGTTGGTGGCCGATGTGTTGCCGGAGATAAAGTGTCACATGCAGCTATGAGAAATATGATGGCGTGTACTGTTACAGGACAAGGTGCTGGGGTTGCAGCTGCTATTTCGTTGAAACAAGGTGTTAATACTAGTGAAGTCGATATTGCACTCGTTCAAAATGAATTAGTTCGTCAAGGTGTGAGAATTCATTAAAATTTGAGATTTATATTTGAGAAAATAAACTAGATACGTATAATCTTCAGACGTGAAGATAGAAAAGAAGCTTATTCAATCATATAAAATGTCTGATTGCTCATAATTACAAACAAAAAATTTGTTGTGTTATCTCAAATGTCGAACAAAACGACCAATAGTTTAGTTTCAATTTTAGAAAATTCTGACTCTAAAATTCGGTCTTATATATTCATTTTATATTTTATTCAAGATGCAAAACACAAAAACAAACGTTCGTTGGATATTGGCCAATGGTAGGATTCCGGTTGTCTTTGTCGAACCAAGCATCTCTTATCATTGTGACTGATAGCACTCACATTTCATCATCTCTCCTACTAAACATGCGCCTTTCACCAATCCTTTACCATCACAAAATAAATCTATACACTCAGCTAGACTAATCAAAACATTTAAGTCATTCAACGAAGTCCATAACTTCATGTCTATCCGACTGACACTATATGAACACAAACATCATCCAGCACAGTTTAGAGATTTCGAAGGATTCAACGATCATTTCCACCTTCAGAGTTCATAAACTATTTTATAATGCAATCATCCTTTCAGATTAAAACTCACCAAAATCCAAATCGCACAATAATGTCTGAATCCTTACATACATTACCATTGGACATAGTCTACCGAATATTCGATCACATGAGTGACAACGATTTATTTATCTCTGTAAGCACTATTTGCCAACGATTAGATGCAATCCTAACTTCATACCACAGATTTCAAGTAAGTGCACAATACTATTAGTTTACTAAACTCCATCCAGACATTCAACTATCTATGTATTCACCCAAGCGAAACTTCTTCGAAACAAAACTTTTTTACACATGAACTTCATTTCTTCGTAGACACTTACACAACTTGACCTTTCATATAACTTAATTGGACCTGAAGGTGCTCGACATCTTTCTCAAGCATTACAGTATAACACAGTAATTTCACACCTACTTTTGGATTTCTATCACACACCACCATTCTATCTGTCTATAGACACTTATACAACTTGACCTTTCATATAACTCAATTGAACCTGAAGGTGCTCGACACTTTGTTGAAGCACTAAAACCAAACACAGTAAATTTACAGCTACTCTTTCACTTATATCACACATCACTACTCAATCACTCCATAGACACTTACAAAACTCGACCTTTCATATAACTTCATTGGAAATGAAAACAAGCAGTATTTCCGTAGTATCATGGGATACAGACCTGATTTGTTTATCTCTTTGAGATAAACGGTGTTTTTCGGTGACATCAATAATTTTTTTATGAAATAAACCGGATATTCACATTGAGAGTGAAAACAGTATTGTCAAATGCATAGCGAATAGACAAACGGACATTCTTTTTCATACATATAGGTTGTTATCTCAGTTTCATGCGGGTATTGGGATGCTAGATAGATTGTTAAAGGTTACAAAGTGCATTGTTGTTTATAGAAAAGTATATGAAGTGACCTAAAAGCCGTGATTTGTAGCGTCATTAGTATCTTGAAATGCATTCTCAATTAAAGGCATAGTTCGTTACTTTAAATTGCATGCCATCAAACTAGTGTTTTACATAAACTAAATGAATTTATTACGTTATCAAAGTTTATCACACTTGCACCTTCGTTTATCTCTCACGTCTTTATTTAGGAATGAAAAAAGAAAGCTAAAATCATACAAAGAAAAATCATGAGTATCGTTCGAACTACTACACTTTGGTTTTTATTGTTTATATTTCAATGTAAATATGAATTCAGTAATGGTATACCACGGTTCGCTAACTACATTCAAGATCATATGGTCTTGCAACGAGCACCACAACGAGCAATAGTTTGGGGATATGGTGATACAAGCACATTGACAACATTGACGATGAACGGTAAAACATACACGACCATGAGCGAAGCTAAATCAACTGATGAACAAGCTGAAAGTATTTGGTCAGTTACATTAGATCCCGTATCTGACGAAGGACCCTTTGATATTCATGTTTCACAACCATCAGCCAACGGAACAAACGTAACCATTACATTACATGATGTTCTTTTTGGTGATGTATGGATTTGTTCAGGTCAATCTAATATGCAATTAACAGTTGGTATGATTTATAATGCCACAGTAGAAATTGCTAATGCAGGCCAATTTCCAAAAATACGTGTATTTACTGCTGAACTCAATCAATCGACAATACCGCTCGAGGAAGTGCTCGGCATTGTTTTACCATGGTCAGTTGCATCACCTGCTAGTATTGGCGGTCTTCCCATGCGACATATGTCAGCTGTATGTTGGCTGTTTGGTCGTATGATTCATCAAGCATTAGGCGGTCGACCTATGGGACTTATAGCTACGAGTTGGGCAGGAACATCAATTGAAGTTTGGATGCCACCGAAAGCATTTCAACAATGTAATCGAACAAATGGATTGGATGTTGATGAATTTATTATACCAACTAATCATTCATGTTTATTCAATTCCATGATTTATCCGTTTACTCGTTTGGTTATCTATGGTGTTATTTGGGATCAAGGTGAAGGAAATGGCGCTGGAAGTACCGATGATACATATGCTTGTTCATTTGCAAAAATGATTGGCACTTGGAGAGAAATATGGAATCAACGAACAAATGGTATTACGGATCTCGAATTTCCATTTGGTTTCGTTCAAGTAAATTCTTTCATCGAAATCATGTCGATTTGAAAAATTATTAGTTAATATATAGATTGGTACTGAAACGAATTCAAGTATTCCTGTGGGTGGCAAAGCATGGATTCGTTGGCGTCAAACATTTGACGTTGGCTATGTGCCAAATAATGTCGTTCCTAAAGTATTCATGGCAGTAACTGCCGATCTTCGTGATGATCCTAATGGGTAAAGATAAAACAATCAAACAAACTCGATCTATCTATCGATGAAATGAACTGATTTCTATTCTAGTGTTCATATTCGATGGAAACATGATGTTTGTTATCGTCTCTCTCGTGCTGGTTTATCTGTTGCTTATGGACAACAAGTCGAATTTCAAGGTCCACTCGTACAAAATGTTGCCTATGCCAAAGACAGTCCAACGCTCAATGTTACGTATACGGCTGTTTCTGGTCTCGATCTACGTACTCCCGATGGTTTTGAAGTCTGCTGTCAAGGAAAAAATTGTACAAATGATTACATATGGGCTCCATCGCCAATTACAAATAAGAACGGTTTAACTCTAACAGTAGCAATCAATAATACATGTGTCGAACAACAACTCTATGGTGTTCGTTATCTTTGGCATGAAACACCGTGTCCATTTAAAAAAGCAGCACTTTATAGTGCAACTGATGCAAACTTACCAGCGCCTCCGTATATAAAATTTTTTTAAAGCGATGATAGAATTTTTTTTTCGTTCGTGTGTTGTTCGGTAGTAAAACGAAAATATTTCTCTTATTTTTCTTTTGTTCTGTTTCTTTCACGTGTAGATACACAAATAAAAGCGACAATATGTTGGAAGTTACATATTTTAAATAAAAAACTATTTTAGAATATGACGTTTGTTACACGGTTTGCGATCGACGATCGTGGACGATTGGGTTCTTTCTATGATATTCGTCGAGATTGTGTTCTTGGACAAGGCAATGTGAGGAACAATCATACGCAAGCTGAAATTCGAAATTCGTTTACATACAAAATAGACAAATGTGATTCAAAGAAAAAAGTAAACCTTCTGGATTTCTTGGACGTCGAAAAGGAACTACAACTTAGTTTAGTATTAAATTTATCGATGAAAACAAGTCAAATTTGTTCGATGATAGGTTATAATAATAATGTTATACATCCCACAACTCGTATTCTTACATTTCGATATGTGAATGATGAACAACTATTCGTTAATAACAATGAAATTTCATTGCCTTTCGTAGAATCAACAGCTACACATTTTATAACTAGTATAAGTTGGGGTTTCTACGCAATTGTAATCGTACAATTACCCAATGAAGAGGAAACTATTGATTGCATCCTTAGAAAATTGTGTGAAACATCAGCTGTGGATGACAATGATAAAGATTCGTTGAAACGGGTCACTATCGAAAAGATTTATTCGAATGTTTATGATTTAACTATTTTAACCGATCTATTTACTATATGTCAACGTATGATTCAATTGAGAAACAATGTAGTTAGTTATCCAATGACGTATACTTTGCAACCTCTTTCGACTTTACTTACAAATACTGGAGAACAAACTGCTGCATTTATGAATCCTTCATTTCCATTTACAAGTATTCTTCTCAACCAGATATTAAATATTGTTCGTACAACAGCAAATATCGAAGTATTATTCAATAGCTATACTGTCAAAGAACAATTCTTTGATATGTATCAAAAATGGTTGGATCTAAAAAAGAGATATACACATGAAATCGAAAGAATATCGAAACATTTGATCAGTTGTCGTAGTGATGAACAAGGACTATTGGAACTTAAACATGCTCTCGATGATCCTAATGTTAAACTTTTACAAAAAGATCTTCATGAATTTGAAAAAAAATTAAATGCTCGTCCATCAATCGATGAAGAAATCGAAATAACGATTGTTCTTCTCGGAGAAACAGGTGTCGGTAAATCAACATTTATCAATGCATTGGTCAATTATTTAAATTATGAATCATTCGAAATAGCCGAATCGAAACAACCTATTATTTTAATTCCAATTTCATTTATAATGACAGCTGGTGAACAATTTCAAGAATATACAATTACATTGGAGAATACATTTCAATCGTACGATGAAAATTTTAATCTATTCGGTCAATCTGTTACTCAACATTGTCGATCGTATATGCTTCAATTAAAAAATAATCCACGAAAGAAAATACGTTTAGTTGATACGCCTGGTTTTGGCGATACGAGAGGTTCAACGCAGGATGATCGAAATATGCAACATATTCTCGAATATATCAATAGTTTGCCACATATAAATGCAATTTGTTATTTATTTAAACCAAATGAAACGAACATAAATCCATTTTTTCGATCGTCTATCACTCAACTACTCAATCAACTAGGACCTGACGCTAGTATAAACTTCATTTTCTGTTTTACTAATACTCGTGCAACGTTCTTCACACCTGGTGATACCGCTTCGAGTTTAAAAACGATACTTTCATCATTGACAAATTCGACAATTCAATTTAAAAAAGAGAATACATTCTGTTTCGATAGTGAATCATTTCGATATTTAGCTGCACTTCAACAATCGGTTCCAATTGAAGCTGTTGATCGACGTGAATATGAACATAGTTGGATAGTTTCAGTTAAAGAATCGAATCGTTTCTTGGATTATATTTGTAAGAATTTATCCGAATATCGAACAGATGAGAAACAACGATTGATTAAAAATATTCAATTCGAAATTATTCATACGATCCGACCAATTTCTGAAGCCATACGAAATATTCTTCGAAATATGATTTTAAAAAATTCGAAACAATCTATTGAATTACATCCTAAACCATTCGTCCGTCTAGCTACTCAATGTCAATCATGTAATCCTGTTCCTATTCAATGTGGCCCTTTTTCAATTCTACCTGACATGGGTCATGAAATTCAAGATAAATGTTTGACCTGCTCGTGTACTTTAGATCAACATATTCCTATGGAATACATGTTAGATTATAAATATGTTGCTAATGTTTCTGATAATAATGCATGGAGTACGATGATCGAACCATTGTTTATTGCAAGTATTGAATTTGCTTATTTCCTAACTGAAGCTACTCAATATACAAAATATGATCCATTTTATCAGAGTTTCAATCGATTGATCAATGAAGAAAGGAATATCATTGAAAAAGTTCAAATCAATCAATGCAATGTACAATTACTCGATCAACTAAAAGGCATTCGAGATGAGTATCAAAATCGAATGCAACAAAGAAAACAACAAGGATGGAATGGAGATCTATCGTCAATCAAGCAACACATAGAAACTGTCAATAATTACCCGATAGTTCGTGAACAAATAGTCGTAATTAAAGAAAGTCAAGCAAGACTAATGCATATATTTGAATATTCATGTTAATGTTACTTTTGTTTTTTATTGAAAATAAAATGACATTCTAAGCTTTATTTTGATTTTGCCACATAGGACCATTGGGAAATCCGTAATCTTCTCGACTTTGTTTTTTCATTTCCGAACTGTAACCTGGTTGTGTTGGTGGCATATATCGACCATTTTTAATGACGCATGGATTAACAAAATGTTCATGTAAATGATCAACAAATTCAGTTATACGATTTTCCCATGTACCACTAACAACAATAAAATCAATCATTGATAAATGTTGAACAAGTTCACATAGACCAACACCACCAGCATGTGGACATACGGGTACACCGAATTTAGCTGCTAGTAAAAGTACAGCAAGAACTTCATTGACACCACCTAATCGACATGAATCAATTTGACAGAATTGCAAAGCATTTGCTTGTAACATTTGTTTGAAAAGAACACGATTCATGCCATGTTCACCTGTAGCAACACCGATATTGTATTGACGAAGTGCTTGAGAGACTTTAGCATGACCGAGAATATCATCGGGCGATGTCGGTTCTTCGATCCAATAGGGTTGAAATTCAACTAATTGTTTCATCCATTCGATAGCTTGATCGACATCCCAAACTTGATTGGCATCGACCATAACACGTCGTTCGTATCCGATTTCTTCACGAATGATTTTAATTCGTCGAATATCATCTTCTAAATCACGTCCAACTTTAATTTTAATATGTGTGAAACCTTCTTGAATGGCTTCACGACATAAACGTCGAATTTTATCATCGGGATAACCGAGCCAACCAGCCGATGTTGTATAAGCTGGATAACCTTGTTCTTCGAGTTGTTTTATACGTTCATCTTTGGTTGATTCAAGTTTTTTCAACATTTCCAAAGCTTCTTCGGGTTTAATTGCATCGGTTAAATAACGAAAATCAATACATTTAACAAATTCCTCGGGTGTAAAATCAGAAATTAATTTCCATAATGGTTTACCAGCTTGTTTAGCATATAAATCCCAGAGCCCATTGACAATAGCACCTAACGCTAAATGAATGGCACCTTTTTCTGGACCAATCCAACGAAGTTGAGAATCACTTGTTAAATGACGCCAAAATGCTCCTGGATTCGAAATAAATTTTTCTAATGTCTGACCAACAAGTAAATGTTGATGAGCTGCTATGGCTACGCAAACAATATCCGTACCACGACCATCCGTAAATGAAAAACCATGACCTTCAAGTGATGGATTGTCTGTATGAATAGTCACATAAGCAGCTGAATAATCTCTATATAGATAGATATAAAACTTTAAATACGGTTAACTATTGAAAATAAACCTACGGGTCAGGTGTCATAGCATCACTACCCGAAAAATCTTTCGATGTTGGAAAACGAACATCTTCTACGGTGATTCCAGTGATTGTTGTTACATTTGTTGTAGACATGATGATACGCAATGAAACAAAAAAACTATTTAAACTGTCACCCCTAATCCGTTCTCGCTTATATACGCTCTTTCTCTCTCGCTCGCTCGTCAAACGTCTTTATCTTTATTTACATGTTCTTTTTATTCACGTTGTTACATGCACCTTCATTTTACAAAACATTTTATTTGTATCTCGTCTTCTTATCTATTGACATTTTACGTCAACAACAATAAAATATGCTTTACTGTGTACTTTTTGTTTAATTAAGAACTTTACAAGGTCCATTCTTAACAGATAACAACAACAATGGTGATGACGATGATATATAATTGCCAGACCTCGAAAAGATTTTGATTGATTGAATTAACTTTATATGTGTCACATTCTACGCAATATATACTTCAATGACTCATACATATGTAGTTTTACCTTTTTATTCTCTGGTTCGGATTTTTCGCGAAAAAAAAACATGAAATTATTTTTTTCGACGTAAATAAGCGCATGGATAAAATAAATCTTGTGATTTACTACCTAACGAGCCAAGCCCTCTTCGATGTTTTTTTTCATACTATAATGAGTGAATTACACGACAAAACGCAATTTGAATATCTTCCCAATGAAATCCTCTATCAATGTCTTGGATATTTGAATGCATTCGAATTATTCTATTCATTCGATGAGCTTAATATTCGTTTTAGCAGTCTTATTCGTCGATTTCGATTGGCAATTCGATTCGATCGAATTAATAAAACAGTATTCAATCAATTCTGTTCGAAATTATCGCTCGAATCCGGGATTAAAAATCAAATTCATTTAATTCAATTATCGAATTCATTTGAATATCATCAATGTAAAAAATTCTTCTCTTATTTTTCACTCAACGAATTTCCTTTACTTCGAAAATTTCAACTTCTACCTTGTTCTTCATCATCGTGGAATCAAAATGAAATTATTTTTTCGAAATTACAAATTCTATCGATCGAACGTTTAGATCGACTCTCATTTCATCATCAAACATCATCGATCATTAATCTTACACTTGCTCAATGTACATTCAACGATTATTTTCATATAATTCGATGTTTACCTTTATTGAAATATTTTTCCATTGAAATATTTCATCGTTATCATGAAAATGATAGTGAAATGAAAATTCAAACATCAACTGCTTACAATCTCAAACAATTGACCATCGATGACTTTCGAAATGACTTTTCAATCATTGAATTTCTTCTTCGACAAACTCCAATTCTTACTGATCTAACATTTTGCTCATCGTATAGTGAACATTTTCTTGATGCTCATCGATGGCAATCGTTCATTTACGAATCACTTTCTCATCTCAAGAAATTTCAATTTATTTTCAAATGTTTTTTTCCTGATAATAATCAACATCGTATGATGGAGATCTATCAACAATTTCAATCTTATTGGTTAACTAAATATACGATTCATAATTATCATTTTACTATTTACACAGTACCTTTTTATGCTAAATGCTATCAATTCAATCCGAATCAATTTACCAATTTCACAAAGGTGAAACAATTGACTATTAATCCAGCATTAATTCAAGATCATTCTCAATCGTATTTTCCCAATCTGACATCTTTGAAAATCTATGGAACGAATTTACAAGATTCTCTACTCAAAATTCTTAATTTCTCCAAATTAAAATTTTTAGATATTTCACAAATCTATATAAATCCTTCATTACTCATCGATATCTTTCAACATTCTATACATTTAATTTCATTAACAATTAACAATGAAAATCTGTCGAAATATTATCATCATGCCGATCTATGTACATATTTCAATCAAATGATTAAACAATTATATGTAACTTCTTCGGATTCGTATCAATATAATTTTCTACAAGATAAACAATTCTATGAAACGTTTTCACATGTTGAACATGTCAATTGTTCGATTACGAATCAAGATGATTTATTTATGTTAACAAAATCTTTATCAAAATTAGTAACTTGTGAACTCGTATGGAATGGAACGGATAATTTTCAATTAGAATTTGATCAATTTGAAAAATATGCACGAGAACATGAAATTGATTTTCATTCAAAAATCGATACGAATTATCAAAATCAGTATTTCGATAAACCGATTTTTTCCTATAATATTTTCCTTTGGTTATAAAATATGACGACTAATCATCAATTTATAATAAAAAAATAATAAAATTCATGCATACATTGTGAAATAAGACGTTGAAGATGTACGAAAACACTTTGACATTGCCAAATGCACAATATTTTTTTTCATCAAAATAAAAATGTCAAGGAACTTGATTCCTTCTGAGTAAATCATATAATATATTCGAAATTTAATTGTTTTCTATGTGTTGGTAGAGAATGTTTATCTTTGCACAATGACAGGATCATAGTTCTTTATTTAATGCCGCCTTGAATTCTTTTCTGTAACTATCTGATTAAAATACAAATTGGATAGTTTTGTGCCGCAACTATATGAGAGAGTATATCCAGTTTGATAGTGTGAATCGATCGTGCGTTCATCATCATCGATTATTATAAAGACAAAATACCGAAGAAAATTTTTATCTTATCAGATAAATGAAGCGAATATCGTCAACACCTTGTTTCGATTATCGTTCAATTAATAATCAACAATATTGTGCACCTGCAAGTGTTTGTTCACTCTTACAACCATGTCATAGTAGTAATCACACATGCCCGTCGAATTCATTTGTTTGTGTTATTAATTCATGTTGTCAACCAAGAAACGTATGCTTGCCAATAGAATGGACAACATTATGTCCATTAAGATGTACGTTCAAATAAGAGAAATGTTTTTTTGTTAAATCATTTTTATTTTTTAGCATCTTGTCAAATTTCTTTCACGTCAAAAGATGTAAGAGTAAGAATGGCCGGTTCATTTGGTATTGCTAGTGGCGATTTTAATAATGATAATCAAGCAGATCTTGTCATAACTTATCAAACTAATGATATAGCGAGTATTCTTCTTGGTAATGCAAATGGAATATTCGTTGAGCAAACACCGATTTTATTAGGATCTTCTCCACAGATGATTGTTGTATCTGATTGTTTTGACGAGTCTTGGTTCCGATCGTCTTAGTCTTTTATTGAATACTTGTCAATAAACATTCATTTTTAATACTGTCCAATCTTAATATTTTTTTGTCATTTAGCTTTTATTGTGATTCACATCGTCACGTTTTGCAGGCGCGACTGATAAGAACATGTTCTTTTCTTTTTTTCTTCATTTGGGTTTTTTTATTACATGGCTTCAACAGAACCTCATCGACAAACAAATTCGTTTCATTATTTTCCATTGAGTAAAAAACGAAAAATATCAAGTAGTGGCACTTGTTTAGAAGATCTTCCAAATGAAATATTTTACGAAATCTTCGGCTATCTCAATACAAATGATATTTTCACAGAATTTCACGATTTGAATAAACGTTTTCATGGACTTCTTCATAAATCTGAACTTTCTCTCAAGGTCAATTTATCCTTAATGACAGAAATGAATTTTCAAGAATTGAATCGTGAATTTCTAATTCCGAATAGACATCGAATTCAAACATTAAACATACAAAATCCATTTCTTATTGATTTCATTTTTTCATCGAATGAAATCGTCAACAAATTTCTTCGATTACAAACACTTATTTTCAATGACGTCGATCCAAAATCTTTTCCCAACATTCTACGCTATTTAGCTCTGCTAGAGAATTTATCAACATTAATTATTATTTCAACACAGAATTTAGAAAAAACATTTACATCAATTTTTCGTTTATCAAAATTAAAATATTGCAAAGTAAAATATCAAGCATCATTTCAAAATCAAACTATTTCGTTCAATTCAAAACTAACCAGTTCAATCGAACATATCGTTATCGATGCTGATGTTACGACTGATAATTTCCTGTCTTTACCATCATGTATTCCTCATCTTCAAACTTTATTTATTGGATCACTTCGAACTGATCTGTTTCATCTATCTTCAATTGACATCAATGCATCAAGATGGAATCATCTGGCGAAAGTTCAAATTAATAATATTACAATTCCTTTTCAAGAATTTGAATTGATCAGTAAACAATTATTTAGTCAACTGCAAGTTCTACGTATATCGATTTTTCATCACGATGAAGAATATTTGAATGCTCGTCGATGGGAAGAATTGATCATAAATTCAATGTCGAAACTACGTTCATTTGATTTTCAATATGAAACACAATTTGGCACTGAAATAACTAGCGAGAATGTTCATACAAAATACAAACGAATTCTAAATGATTTCTCATCTTCGTTTTGGGCGGAACGAACATGGCTTTTTGATTATAATTATAGTTTATCTCAAAAACATAGTATGTTTACAGTAATATTCTATTCGATTAATTTCAAAAGGTATGTAGGAAATAAACTGATTGATTATTATTCTGTTTGTCTATTTGTAATAGAAAAGAATACGTATTGGATAAAAATCTGATAAAATTTCCCGCAGAGAAATATATTGAACACATAACTATTCGTAATGAAGAAGCAATGTTAAAATGCAATCATTATTTTCCACGTACAACTCATTTGGTTTTTTCTACTATGTTCGATAGAAGTGCATCATATCTGTCAAATATGCTTACAAATATAATGCCTATAAAACATTTAACAAATTTAACGTTAACGGAATGGCATTTCTCTATGAAACAATTTGTTCATTTATTAAATGCAATGTCAAATGTACAAGTATTGAATTTTAAATTTAATTGGAATGTTAGTGAACAAAATGATATCAAAGAAATTCAACAAAGTGAAATATTTCGAAATGTTTCAAAGAATAACAGAATATCGCATCTTATTATAAATAACACATTCGAAGTCGAAACTATCAATTTTTTTATTACTTTATGTTCACAAATAAAACATTTAACATTGAAACTTTATCAACGTGAATATCAACAAAGTCTTGGATTTCTTCTCTTAAAAAAACAAACAATCCTTCCAAAACTATGTTTATTACAATTGCCATGTGTATCTATTATAGTTCGACATAATTTAGAGATTTTCTTAAAAACAATTAAATCATTTGACAATTATTATTATAAATGGATTGAAAATGATTACTATATTTTTTATCAATAAAAATGTGACTTATTGAATATGTTTGAGAGAAAACGTTAAATGATAGCTATCGTACTTGTTAATATTGAAAACTAGTTTTAACTGTACACAAGGGATACTATTTTTTACCTTGAAGTTAAATATCGTCGTTTATTTTTCTCACGCACCTTGCTTGTATCTTGTATATTCAATGAAAATACTCTGTACATCTTTTTTCTCCTTTTATTTTATTTTCTCTTGCAAGATACGTCATCATATATTACTATAGTTTCTACCAAGGTTTTGGTTTTACTGACTATATAGGTAAAGTGCTTGAAAAACCTATCGTACAGTAATCTTGCACGTGCACAGAAAGAATATAATATCGAAATTACCAATCAAGTTTGATTTGTCCAAGGGGGAAAAAGCGACACTTCATCTACTTCCGTACTCCTAGAAGTACAGTGGAAGTACCTGGGAGTATCATGGGAGTACGATGGGAGTGTCATGGGAGTACGATGGGAGTACCGTGGAAGTACCATGGAAGTACGATGGGAGTACTGTGGGAGTGTGAGCACTCGTACTTCGGCTTTTCCCCCTTGATATGTATACGTAGCTTTGACGATAACGACATTGATTGTATTGTTAATACGTAGTCTATTTTTCTTCTATCATATATTGAATGGTTCAGATTATCTTCATAGTCGAATGCTTGAAGGATTATTATATACATCATTACATTTCTATAAAACGAATCCATCGGGACGAATTCTTAATCGCACAAGTAAAGATCAACAAGTTATAGATGAATTATTACCTGCAACAATACTTGAAGCTATACTAACTATTGGAATATATTTCTAGTTCTAATTATATTATATTCATTTTGGATGCTGCATAATTATTATATGAAATTGAATTATCCACTAGCACGTTTGGAAAGTGTAACTCGTAGTCCCATTTATGCTCAATTATCGGCAACACTTGATGGTTTGTCGACAATTCGTAGTTTTAAAGTTGAAAATCAATGGTTTCAAATGTTTATGAATCGAATCGATACGAATACAAAAGCATGCATAGCTAGAGTTGCGGCTTTAAAATGGTTTGGTTTAAAGATCGATTTTATTGTGAATTCGTACATACTGTTCTTCATTATTTTCATTCTGATGTTTCATAATCAAATTAATTCTTCATTGCTCGCACTTAGTCTAATGAGTATTAGCACATGGTGTGAATGGAGCATGCGAAAATTAAGCGAAGCTAAAGCTTTGATGATAAGTGCTGAACGTATTCTTGAATATGCAAGATTACCACGTGAAATAGATCACAATTCTCAAAATCAAATTCAACTATCTGAAAATTGGCCGAACCATGGTACGATCGAATTTCGAAACTATTCGATGCGTTATCGAACTCGTCAGGAGATGGCTCTTAAAAATACCAATTTAACTATTTCGTCTGGAGAGAAAATTGGTATTATTGGACGTACAGGTGCTGGAAAATCTTCTCTATTTCGATGTATCTTACGTCTTATCGATGATGCAACAATCGATGGTCAAATTCTTGTTGATAATGTCGATATCAATCAAATTACACTCAGCAAACTTCGATCCTGTTTCAGTATTATTCCTCAACGACCGATGCTTTTCACTGGTAGTCTTCGATATAATATCGATCCATTGAATATTTATTCAGATGAGCAATGTTGGATGGCACTCGAAGCGGTACAACTGAAACAATGGGCATCTGAACATACAGATGGTCTTTTATTATCTATTAGTGAAGGAGGTAGTAATTTAAGTATCGGGCAAGGTCATTCGATTTGTATTGCTCGAGCTATTCTTAAGAAAACAAAGTTTATTTTAATCGATGAAGCAACAGCAAATGTTGATAAGAAAACTGATCGATTAATTCAATCAATTATTGCCAATCGATTTAGCGATCGAACTGTACTAACAATTGCTCATCGATTAAATACTGTTGCTCATAGTGATCGTATTCTTGTTATGGATAAAGGCACAAGCACTAATTTCGATATTGCTTCGAAGATTTTGCCTTATTTTTCTTGATTTTCAAAAATTTTAGTCAACGAAAAAAGAAATCTAATAAACAATCTGCTCGACTGAAATGTCGTAAAAATAAATGCATGATTAAATTGAGCATCCAACCACTATCGACAAAATATATCGAACCTGTACAATAGTTTACATCATCCGAACATAGAAATGTGACTAGATTGGCAACATTGTCGGGTTTTCCAGCTCATTGAATAGAAATTTGTGCTTCTTTTTCACGACGTGTTTTTTTTTATCGTCGACTGACTCTTGATTCATCGTTGTTAAAATCATTTTCAGGTGCAACATCAATAACACGTATGCCATATGAAGCTAATTCTAATGCAAAAGCACGTGTTAAATTACAAAGAGCACTATCTTCATGAACACTGGATATGTTTATGATAATTCCACTTTGTTTTCCTTGACTTTCTGCTTTTTCTTTGCCTTTTGAGTAGATTTGTTTAATAAATTGTTTGGCAGCTAATTTTGAGCATAGAAATGGTCCATGAAGATTTGTTCGAATGATTTTATCCCATTCATCCAAACTACTTTCATGCAATAATTTACCCGTATCATTCATACCAGGATTATTAACGAGAATATCTAATCGTTTAAATTCGGATAATGTCTTATCAAATAAAGATTGTACTTGTGATTCTTCTCCAACATCAGTTCTAACAATTAGAACTTTGCCACCTGCATCTTGAACAAGTTTTGCTGTTTCTTTAGCACCATCTTCATCGAATCGATAAGTAATAACAACATTTGCACCTGATTTAGCAAATGAAACTGCAATATTTTGACCAATATCACTATCAGCTCCAGTGACAATTGCAACACGATCTTTAAGTTTTTGATGATTATTTTCCATAGTTGGATTCTTTTGCAAACTGTACTCGACTAGACGATACCTAAAATAATGTATACTGAGTAACCTTTTATCTGTATAATAAATAAGTATGTTGGCTAATTGTTTTATCCAATTGGTTCTTACTTTGTGAATAACACTAAATCCAAAAATCAACTATTTGAAAAGTAAAACTGATTTATTTAGTTCTCTCGTATCTACGAAGTAATAAGGCCAATGAGCAGAATATAGTAGATGCCTCTAGTTTACTATCTTGAGAGTAAGGACGAATATGTGTACACCATTAACCTCTGTATAGATGTTCATGCAGATCAAATTTGAAAATGGAAAATAAAAAATCAACTACTTTACTATTCCTCTTATGATGAAAGACAAATATATGTTATTAATTTCGCGGTGTCGGTAGTGTCTTTTAGAATGCTGTTAAACATACATTTTAAATCGAAAAATATGTAAGCAAATCATAAGGTCATTTTTTTAAAATAAACATATTGGGTAAAAAAAATTTTCCTTCTTTTCTTCTACTGTTTAAACAAACACTTTCTTCATTCGAATCTGTATAATCATCATCTATGGACGAAAGTCGACGAAATAATTCTGCTCGTATATTAGAACCTATTATTGATGAGAATACTGAAAATATTCTTTCATTAGAAGAAGCTTGTCAAACATTACATAATTTTGTTGACGATCTTTCAACAGCAATTCAGTTTTCACTTGAATTTGCAAAGAAATGTAAACATGATGAAATTTCGATCGACGAAGCAGCATCGATTTGTCTTTTTAAATCAACTAACAATTTCTCAATAGTTTTCAATCAAATTCTCGAAAATCCAGATCGCCATTTAATTAAACCATGGTTACCTTATCTACGATTGTTTCTTACTGCACTATCGAAATTACCCAATTTTAGCGGAACCATTTGGTATTATCAAGAATCCGATCTATGTGATCGTTACAAAGATCGTGAAAAACGCGTTTGGTGGGCTGCTATTATTTGTACATCATCTCTAACATCGTTATGTTCAGAACATGATTCTCCGTGTACTATATTTTCTATTGAAACATCTCAAGGCAAAGATATAACTAATTATTCTTATCAGCAAACGAACAGAGAAATGTAAAAATTTATTATATGAATCTTTTGTCTATATAATTGTTTTATAGTTTACTGTTACCAGGAACATGTTTTCAAGTAGTTGGACATTTAGTTTATAAAACTGGTTTTAATCTTATTCATTTGAAAGAATATAAACCATCCTATCCATTAATTCGATTAACTTCACCAGTTAAACGAACTTGTTCGATTTGTTTCCAAGTACAAACATTACAATCAGCTTATCGTATTGAAACTCCTCTTGATACTACTTGTTCTCACAAAGGTCAAGTTCGATATACATGTGACAATTGTCTGTATAAATATGTAATGAACCTTCTGCATATTTCAATTGTCAATCAAATAACATGTCCAGAAATGAATTGTTCAAATCGATCGTTTCTATCCGAAGAACATATTCGTCTTATTTTATTTCATGGTAATGCAGAATCTATTTGGCATTCTCGACGAAATGCACAGTTTGTGATTATCATAAATTCTTTCTTCTCATTTTAATGTATATCTATAGACGTCAATTGAGAAATAGTACAAGTGAACGATGGATCAAAGATAATACATTACCTTGTCCGAAATGTCGATCACCTATCGCAAAAAATGGTGGTTGTGATCGAGTTAAATGTTCACAATGTTCGCATCTTTTCTTTTGGTCTCATTTTATTTATTCAGATAAAAAGAAATAAGACATTTTTAGTTTATTATTTCTTCTTGATATTTCGTTTGTAACGTTGTTGTGGTCCTGGCATGTTTCGTCCATAATAGTATGGTTGTTGATTATAACCATAGCCATAGTTTTGATAGCTATTTGGTGGATAACCATTACCGTAGCCATACGGTTGATTATTGTAACCATAACCATATGGTTGATTGTTATAACCATAACTATTGTAATTGTTGTATGGATATTGATTTTGTCGATTCCAATTGAAATTTTGAGAAAATTGATTCCAACCTTGACTGAGCCGATCGATGCCTTGATTGAGATTTTGTTTATAAATATCCCATGTTTGAGAAAGTCGATTTATATTCGAATTAATCGCTGGCATAACTCCATCACGAATCGCATTGTAACCGTACGAGAAAATGTTACTTGCCGTTTGAGGAATTGTATTCGTTTGTACTTGACGTCGTTTACGTATACTTCGACAATCAATAACTAGATTTATTTACAATATCAAAAGGAAAAAAAGGAAATTAGAATTTCGGAATAAAAATCGAAATCTTGTAACCTGTCACTGATACGATCACTAGGAGTAGAACGAGAGATATTTTAATAATCGACATGTTTGGCAATTTGTTTCTTTTTCTGCTCGATACTTATATAGTAGAAGGATTTCTTTTTCATTCTGTAATGCGCTTTAAAGCGGAATCAAATTATTTAATCATCTATTGATATAAGTAAATGTCTTAAGCAAAAAAATATTATACAGAATGAATGAGTAATGGTTCTTTTCTGTTTGGATTCTGGTCTGATAAATTTGATTGCGAACATGTACTCTCAGTATTAATATTTCGGCCAATCTCAATCAGCAACTATCGAGAACAAAAAAACACAAAAATAAATTCGAATTTAAAATATAGATTTATAATTAATAGCTTACATAGTATTGAATATCTGTTGGTGAAGCAGTACTAAGTCGTCGAGTGTAAATAGTTAGATCTAATCGCCAACGAATAGGTACCGGTAAATTTGTTGCATATTTTTTTGTTTCACTTTCTATGGCTCTATCTAATCGAGTGTCACAAATGCGTGATATTTGTGAACTAACAAATACTGCAATGATTAAAAATCCAAGAAGAAATCCAAGACCAACTGACATCAATGTAATCCATAGATTTGAACTCAAAATAATTTTGATGATGATACCGGCGATGAATAAAAGTAAACCAATGAATGATATTAAAAATAAAGACAAAATCATGAGTTTCTCGACAAGATTTGGTCGACTAGCACAATTGATATTACTAATTGACTGCTGAAAATCAGTTGGATGTACAATACCAGTTAATCGTTTAGGAAGTCGAGAACTAAACTGTGGACTTCGACAGAAACCTAGAATGGAATAAAAAATCCGCCATTACTTTAGATTTCAATTCGAAAAAAAAACGTATACGTACGTTTTTCTTCTCGAATGATGATTGACCTTGGATCAAACACCGTTTCAGGCATTCTAATAAGTATGCAAATGTATGATAATCGTTTATAATCAATTCACTATGTATCCTCTTTCTTCTCTACTTCTGATCGATAGAGAAGATTGTAATTGGAAGAGGAAGAAGACGAAAAAAATCTTACCTTGTCATTTTCTCCAACGAGAAAAAAAGGTGATAAGAGTGATGTATCATTGAATATTCGCTCATTCGTGACGCGAATGAAGAAATATATTCTCACACTAGTATACAAATTTGTTTCTTTTTCTTTCTTCGTTCTTTTTTCTGCTTCTTCATGTAGTAGACATATGTTAAGACACTATCTGATCAGGTCATATTTTTTATTTATTAATTTAAAAAATGAGTCAGACATTGCTATCCTGCTATACGTCTTTGATTTTTATCGGTTGTGTATGGCTTAAATTGCTCAAATGTACTACTCATAATACTGTATTGTTGCTGAATATGGAGTAGTTCATTACTAAGAGCACTTCGTATTTCAGCTGGTAATTCATAGCCAGCGATGTTTTTTGAAAAAGATGTAGAACGTGCGGCGATCCTATTTAAAGCATCTTGGGCATTCTTCGATGCAGTTTGTTGTTGATTAACTGTTTCCTGTAAATTTTTCATTTTGACAAAAAAATTTCCTCGTTGAGCTTCAAGAATATCAAGTTCAGTTTGATAAAGCGCTGCATCGACATATTTTTCGCGATTTTGAAAAGCATAATGTGCACCCATAGCTAATGCTCCGATTGCACCCATAGTAGCGGCAGCGGGAGCAGCAATAGCTGTTGCTGTAATTGTAACAATTGCATATCCAGATTTAAGTGCTATCATTCCCAAACCAGCACTTCCGAAAACACCGCCGGCGGCCGACAAGCCTCCATAAACTTTAGCTTTAAATTGATCCTCAACAGTTTGACTTTTTAATTCTTCAATTATTTTTTTCATTCCGTTACTGTTATCATCCTCGATTATTGTTATAATACTCTTTGTTGCAATTTCTACATTGTATAGATTGCCGTCAATTTCCATAGTAATGTTCAAATGCTCATTTGCCATATGATGTAAATCCAATAGGCAACCTTGGTGAACATACGTCCTCATAGCGCTTATTTGCTCTTTCAAGATGGGCAATAGTGTCTTCTGATTGGTCATTAATATACTAACAGTTCGTCGAAGATGTTCGTCTTTTTCCTTGAGTTCTTTCACTGCTTTCAATAAACCACTTGCTTGTTCAAGTCGACCTATATCTTTGGCTTTTTTTTCAATGCTTGCATATGCTTGATCGAATGCTGAAGGTAGTTGTTCACTTGCTATATATAGATCAGCTATTTCTTGATTTGCTTGTTTAATTCCTGTAGCAAGATTACTTATCAGAATATTTGTATTCTCTTTAACAGTCTCATCATAATACAGGTTCACATAACGTTGCAACTCTTTGATTTTACTAATTTGAATTGCTACAAAGACATGAATACCTTCTCTATTGACATTCATATTATCTATTGTTTTAACGGCATCAGGATACCAATTATATCGAGTTGGATTGGAAATCGAGATATTTGATGGATACCATATTAATGTAATCAGAATTAGTCCGAAAAAAATAGTCCACCATACGATATATGTAACTTTTTGTTGAATTCTTCTGTACTGCAATTTCATCAGCTCATCTTGCGTGTCTATATTAAGTGGATGGAAGATATCTGTAATTCAAATAATTAAACTAGCCATTGTACAGAATTTAAGTAGAACCACCGAACTAATTAATACTGTAAATAAGGTGGTTATGGACTTGAGTAGTCCAGATAACCAATCGTCATAAAAAAGGTCTTCTTATTATTGAGAATAATGTCCAATGGTACGTTTTGGGTGTGTATTTCAGATTTAAAATTTAAAACGGTTTGATGCCATTTGTCGATAATGTTGGTAACAATCGAATAATTACCTTCTTTCAAATAGAAATCGGCTAAATTTCCACTTTCTAAACTTTTTGTCAGCACATATAAAATTGAATTGCAAGTAGATAATTGTTGAGTTACATCGGTATAGTGTGTATCTGCTTGTACTGCAATGTTGTATAATGAAACTTCTAGTTCTTCTCGATTTGGACAATAAATATGAGCATCTTGCATCAGATTTTTGAATTGTTTAATAGTGGCCAATGATTTTTCTTGAATATGGGAACAAAGTTGTTCGCTTTCATTTTCTAGATCGTGAATCCCTTCCTTAAAGGACTTCTTAGGAGCAATAGTACTATCAGCTAATACAATCCACGATGTTGCTATATAATTACTGATAATTAAAAGTCCGAAAAACAATTTAATTTTCATAATAGTAAACTATATACGTAATATTCGTGTTTTCAGTTATTTTTATCTAAATACAAAGCATATTTTTAAATGGAAATGAATCGATTTCTTTCTTTTTTTTTCTTTGTTTACTCAGTAAATTTCATATATACGTATTTAAATTTTTTTTCTTCTGTTCTCTAAAAATGCACCAATAAAAAAACATCTTCTCCTCAGTTTTTCACAACACGCAAACATTTTTCCACGATAGGTAAGTAAAAAAATACGACTTTCGAAGTTCACAGCGAAAGAAATCGTGTTAGGAAAAAAACATGCCTACTTGTTTGATAAAAGTGACTTATTCACAGGAAAAATAATTGCGACAGCATTTTATATATGGGCAATTGGTTGGGTATTTTTTCTATATGTTTTGAGTCAAAGACAATATGAGAACGAACGAGAACGAGGAGATATCACGATGTTTTTTTTCCTTTTTTATTATAAAAATATAATGTAGTACATGATTGTTGTTGTTGTCGTTCGTTGAAATGACAAACTTGATCGTGCTTACTTCAATCTTTTAATCAGAGGAACAAAATAAATATTTTCTCATCCTGTATTCTCTTCTTGATTTTCTTTCGGCTTTTAAGAATATGACGAATATAATCAATAAAATTACTGATACAATCGATAAAAACTTGAGAACATTGTTGTATAATGGTCAAACGAATTCTTATTGGAGTTTTCTGGAAAATAAAACAAATATTAAACGTGAAAGAATGGCATTAGGTCTCGTTGGTCTTCTTTCAATTTATTTAATATTTGGTTGGCATAATGATGTATTATGCAATCTCATTGGATTTGTTTATCCTGTATATGCTTCGTAAGCTTACAACCTTGATTTTCATTTCATAGTATTTGGAATGAATAATATACTTATATCTTTCAGAATGCTAGCTATTCATTTACCGACAAAATACAGTAGAACAAAATGGGAAAATTATTGGGTGATCTATGCATCATTTGGATTATTTGAATATTTTGCTTTCAATTTTGCAAATTTATTAATAATATATTGGCTAATAAAATGTTTCTTTCTTATCTGGTTGATGCTTTCGAATCAAGCAATTAGTTCTTTCCAGAAATTTGTCACCCAATACTGGCGTGTAGGAAGTTTTTTGTTGTTGTTGCTGATGATCGTATTTAAATTATTATGTCGTTTAGGTTGGTAAAAGTAAAAAGAAAACAGGCTTCACAATCAATCCACCCTGTGAAAATATCGAATTACACGTTGGAAAATTCGGTAATCGAGATTGTGATTCTGATATGCATCTTCGGCCTGATTCACAAGGTTTTGTTAATATACGGGATCTTGAAGATGGCCATTATGATATAACAGCGTATTGTTCGGTAACACAACCGATGCTATTATTGCATAACTTTCAAATTCAAATAATGAATGGTTCTGTTGATGTACCATATGTTGATGTATACGCAACTGTTCTTCATATTACATTTCGAAAAAATGATGAGGCATTTAATGGAGCCGAAGTATCTGGCAGATTTGGATTCGACGAAAGCCAGTCTTATGCTTTAAATGGACAAACTGATAGTAAAGGTATTATACAAATTCCACTTCCTGAGTGTTCTATCGTTTCTTTGTCTGCCTCACGAAATAAAATACCGATAGGAAGTAGGGAACTTATTTCTATCCCACAGCCGAGCGCCACGCCAGTTCATATTCCACGTCAACCACGATATGTTATAATTGATGATCATTCGTCAAGTTTTAGCTTATGCATAGATCGAATTCAAGAAAGTGCGCATGTCGTTGTCGTCGGTAATACTTCTGAAGAAACAATGGATGTATTGAAACGTTCATATTGGGAAATTTTCGAAAAATGCCAAAAAAACAAATGGAATATCTCTCTGGCAGTATGGAATACTTTAGACCAATGGTGCACTCAAACGTGGATTCCGTCAGATCAAACAAATTCTGTCCGATCTTGGCTAGACAGCCTAGAAATTCAGAGAGGAAATGTTAACATGCATGATGATATAGAAAAATGTATGAAACGTCATCCCGATGCTACTGATGTTTGTATTGTGTGTCAGAGCTATGTTAGTCCATTTTACTATGTGCACCAAAATCGTGCATCGATTGAACCATGGGGTCCTCAATGCATAGAGTGGAATGATTATCGCAAAAAATTTCCACAAACAAAATTTCATTTTATTGCTTTGGGAGATAGAGCCGATTGCAAGTCAATAGAAGCAATGTCTTTAATTGGTGATGGTATCTACTATCAATTTACGCTTAAATGAAGACAAAATGAATTTCAATTAACTTTTGACTATTTACTTTCACAGTATTTACTTTTATTATAGATAAAACAAAGTACTAACCTCTTCGTGATATTCATGTGTTTTTATCATTATCTCAAATAAAAATCTCACCTTCATTTGAAAACAGAATAAACCGAGAAAAAAAAACTCAACATGAATAATAAATTATTCTTATTATTTCTATGTTCTACAATGATGTTAAGCCGAATTTATTCGGCACCAACACCTACAATTCTAGATACAGATATTGGCACTGATTATGATGATCAAGTAGCTTTGACTTATATCTTAGCGAATCCATCGATATTCGATTTGAAATTGGTTGTTTGCTCAACTTTTAATACGACTGCTCGAGCACAAATCGCTGCAAAAACATTGGCTATATTCAAACGATTTGACGTTCCAGTAGCAATCGGTCGTAATACGGGTGCCGAGTCTGTGAATGAATTTCAATGGGCAGAAGATTATTCTCTCGATCAATTTCAAAAGGATGGTGGAATCTTGTATCAAAATGGTGAAGAAGCTTTAGTCAAAGAATTACAAAAAGCCAATCCAAATAATATCTACAATGTTATCGAGATTTCACCACAAACATCACTTGGACATGCAATTAAAAATCTAGATCCAGAAATCTTGAAATCAATTCGATTATTTTCAATGGCTGGATCTGTTTACATGGGCTATGGAAATGGTAGTAAACCAAGCAAAGAATACAATATCTATATTGATATTCCTGCTGCACAAACTGTATTCAATGCATCATGGGCTTATTTCGGTTTAGCACCACTTGATACAACTATTTTTATGCAATTCTATGGACCAATTTGGGAAAGATTCTATTCCTATCGTAATCAAAGTAAACATGTTCAATTGATCATTGATTCTTATACTGTCTGGTACAATAATGGTGGTAAACATAATGGAGCACTCAAACCATTTAGTCCCGAAACAGGAACAAGCACGATGTTTGATGTTTTAGCTGCATTTCTAGCTGCAACATATCCCAGTGTGATTGATACTGTTGCTGAACAAGTCCCATTGATTGTTACGAATGATGGATATACAGCTGTGAACTCGACATTAGGCAAACCGGTGAATGCATCAGTGAAATTTAATACACCTGATCCATATACATCCATTGAAGCTATTGGCCTGCTTGTACTTAATTCAATTATTCAAAGCTAAAAAAAAATTGTTTTTTATTTGCAAAAATAATCCTATCAATAAAAAAAGCTGATTTAATGTCTTTGATATTTTGTAATGAGTATCTTCCTTTCCAGTTTCAATATTCAAATCAAAACTAAATAAACATTTTTGTAGAGACAAATATCAATCATTTTATTTTGAGATTATAAATGGAAGAGAATAAAGTGAAAAGTCATTTGAAAATAATGTAATCACACAAATTCTATATTCTGTATAGTGTTCATAGTAAAAATTTTGTTTTTAGGCAATGGTGCATACACTTGATTGAATACTTTTGTCCGATTGATTAAGCGTTGACGTTGGTTTTCTATACTTGGCAAGTGTATCATTATTATTAACAATACCATCCACGAATGATTTGGGGTCCTCGATATAAGGGTATTTTTTGAAATCCGCTAGCCGTACTTCTAACCAACTCCGATTAAATGTAAAATTAGACTCGGCTTCGACAGCAATGATTGATTCTTTTCCGATTATGGAACATGCATATACTAGTTCTAAATGGTTACTCGCACTTTGACCATAGGCAGTGGAGACTAAAACAATCATGATCGTTGCAGAATTGATGCTCGAAGCTATACTCTCCCATGTATCTTGAACTTGGCTCGTAGATTCATCATGAACCCAAACAGGAATAGCAATAACTTCGCGTAGTTCTTCAACAAACTTTTTACAAAACGATCTATTGGCCCAATTGTAACTGATGAATATTCCTTCAGCATTTTGCTTCACTGTTGTATCAGAAGGTTTTATTTTTTTCTCTTCAATTTCAAAATTAGTCCATATACGCTTGGCAACATCGTGACCTTGTTGTTTCGAAAGGCTTTGAATAAAAATATATAGAGTACTATGAGACAAAAGTTCACGCCGATATGTTTCAATATTAGATAAAGATAATATTATTTCTAATAAAGATTCTATGACGAGCTTTTCCAAATCATCAGCATTCTGATTAAACATTATTCCATATGTAGAACACAAAAAATCTGCAAAGAACTTCACATCGCTTTCTGACGAATCGAAAACATGTTTAATAACTGATTCATTGGAAAATGCAAGTCTCAGACAATATAAATATTCCGACAGATGACAACCATTATGTCTCCAATCGTCCTTGGCGTAGGCGAGTTTAACACTGAGAAGTAGGTTAACACTGGCTGGAAGAATTAGGTCTTGGTTTTGGTTTTGATCATTATCGCTTGTACATAATAAAATTAATAGCATACTAAACATATCTATTAATGTCTTTGTTCCCACATCACTTATATATGATTTATACTCCATTAGAGTCTCAAAAGCTTTGTTATCTTCTAATCCTTTTAGTCCGTCCTTGTGTCTCGATATATTGTACATATTCTCCATAATTGGTTTAATCAAACGTTTGGCCTTGCCCTTGCATTTGAATGCAGTTATGAGCCATTTAACTGTTAATTTGGGACACTCAATGTCGACAAATATCGGGACTAAAGAAGTTTTATCAGCTAAATTACATCCAAGTAATAAAATAGACCAGATAATATCCATATTATATTCAAGTATATTTTCGCTGTTTTTAAAAATATCATCAACAAATATAATTAGAATATTCATGAGATTCGTATAATTAGTAGTAAAGTCTTCCACTAATTGAATATTGGCATGTACTACTACTAAGGCAGCAAACTTGATCATTCTTGATGTCAGCTTCCGGACACTGTTAATCATAGACTGGTCCTCAGGGGTTACCACAAAATCTATAGAAAATTGAGACCTGTCCGACTTTCTTGGGATCCGGAATCCATAAAGAATCCACGGATTCCACTTGAGGGTGAGGGTGTAAAAAACTCCAAGGAAGTCAAGGATTCCAAAGAATCCAAGGATTCCGTATGGATTCCGAATCCCAAGGATTTCAGCCACTGCTGAGAAAATTTTAAATACTTCTTTGTTTTCAATTAAAATATTATCAAATATATATATGGGATAATTTACCTGTTCTGGAAACTGATTCACTTTTGAAAAATTGCTTAAGACATTGATCCATCAAATTATCATTTACAAAATTTATGAGAATTAAATTTAGTAATTCTGTTGCATGATTGTTATGATGAAATTTTGCTGTGAAACATTTTCCAAGTTGTTCAAAACATATTTCACTCACGTTTCGAAATCGTTCATAAGACGTAATTTTACAGAATTTATCAAATACATAAATACGAAATAACATATTACATATCATAAGCATATTTCTAATTTGCCTTTCAGGTGTGATACCAGCATTACTATCATTGATAATGTTTATCAAATTATCACAAATTTTGTTTATATCGGCTTCAATAAAGTCATGTATTCCATTATTAGATTCTTGTTTCAAATGAGCCACCAATTTCAATTGATTTACGATATTATCTAAATTTTGAAGACAGCTGAAATACGTTGCCATACTTTAACTTGTAAAGAATGAAAAGAGAATTGTAGCTATGGAAGAAATCTGAGTGAAGGACAAATAGTATGCAATCTATTAAAAATCAAAAAAATGTTTGTTTGTATATGTTCCGTATGTACCCTTATTGGGAAATAAATTGCACTGAGAAAAAATTGACGACGAGAGAAAAAAGTTGAATTATTCTCAGTCAAAATTTCTTTGACGTATTCAATCCCAGTTTACATTTTCTATGGCAAGCACAAATTGTAACGCAAGAGTGACATCGGAACTTGTATGCCTTGTGAATTCTTGTTAAAAACTATTTTCTTAAATTCTCTTTGATAATTATATATAGTGTAAAAATACCAACGCTTGGAGTAGTACTGTCGAACGATTAAAATTAAAACAGCGAACTTGTAAAACCTTTAGAGAACAAGAGTATGAAATTCATTACTTTCGAATGCATTCCTTACATCACTACTTTTCACCTTTAGGATTGATCAAAATCGGTGCATATGTAATCGACCGCGCTCTGCTCATAACGATAAGACTGAAAAGGACTCCATCAATACATCAACAATATGGAATTGGAAAAAAGATACAGAAGAGATGGATGCCGACTGCTTTTCAGAATTACCTCACTCAAATGCTCCTGTATGAGTCCATTTCATATAAATCAAACTAAATATGTTTATTAATTCTCGATCTTCTTTGTAGTATTTACGTTGCGATATAAAGACAAATCTTGATCAAATCTGTTTACTATTGTTAGGAGTACCGGACATGCATATACCAAAAATGATTATAAATATGATAGGCGAGTCAACTACATCGTTAAATATTAAACTCGAAGAAGAACTATTGAAAGGAATTGCACATGCTGCTGAAGTATCAGGTAAAACAAATTGTTAATGATTTTTTTTTTGATAAAACACCTTTATTATTAACTTCTTTATACAGAAGCATGTATTATCACGAGTTGTTATAAAGAGGATAATATTTCGCAAATAATTGGCGAAGTAACATACAAAAATCGATTGAAAAATAATCAAACAACTTTTCGATCAATTGGTGTGGGAAAATGGGGAAATATTCGTGATCGACCAACTAACCAAACTGAATCAGTTCGATCTGGCAGAAAAACTTTAGAATCGAATCTTACTCATTATATTTTTTTCGATGATGGTACACATGATTCAATTGATAATGGAAAATTTGCTTCAGCATTAGCAAAACAAATGTCATGTGGAGCACGGCGAAAAAGTTAGCATTAGAATTCTTTGCATAGTTTAACTGATATGTTATGTAAATATCTATTATATTTAGTACCATTAATAGCTACTCTTGCCGGTGGTAATCTGTATGCAATTGAATTGATGTATAGAAGTCTCAAAAGTAGCATTCCAGTCGTCATTATTGACGAGAGTGGACCATTAGCAAATAAATTTTGTCGATATTTAAAATTAACACAAAATAAAACATCGAAAAGTAACTATTGTCAATGGTTTAATGATGATGAAGATGGGAGTGATCTAGAAATCAATGACGATGCATTGAGCGCTCAATTATTAGATCAGTACATTAGGGATAAAACTTTGCGTCAAATTTTATCTCCATTCGGTAACTTGGCCTTCAAAATTATCAAAGATCTACGAAAATTCTATGAAATAACTCGACAAGAAGAATATGCAGTTATTGGCAAGAGATTACCTATGGACGAGTTATTGAATATCAAAGAAACAACTGCACTTGCCAAATATATCTTTTGGTTTACAAGTTGTCTTTCAAAACCATACCGAGAATTGATCTATGTTTACGATTTTAATTCAACAATATCCTTCCAAAATAAGATCTACCATGCACTTATCAAAGGTTAATACTGAAAAATAATGATTTTCATTTTGATTTTGACATTGATATTTAGCACAAGATAATCTCTCACAAGGTATAAATCAGCATAGCATGTTGATAGATGATCGAATCGAATTAGCATGCCGATGGAAGATTAGTGATATAGCTGAAACACATCTACAAAATGTTTCAATACATCGAAAAGATAAGAAAAATGTGAGCATATCATCAATATTGTACAGCGCACTGTTGTTTTTTTTTTAAATTTAATTATTCTTTAGACAGAAAATAATCGAAATTTAATACATAACGCATTGACTAATAGTAGATCATCGGTGATATTAATTAATGATCTTTTCAAAGCAGGCATTGATTTTACTGTTCTACTCGATGAGAATACTTTGGAAAATTATTTGAAAAATTTATATTTTATAGCCAGATCCCAACACGTGAGAGATTCGTTTAATAAAATTGTTCAACCGATATATTTCTTTGTTTTTTTTACAGATAGATGAAATGAATCTACTCAAAAAAATCGATAAAGATATTGAATGGACAAGAGAAATGAATTTGTGTAAGAATTTAACACGAGTATTAACGATTTTAGTTGGTGATTTTATGGAACCAATTTATTCAAATGTTCAGAAACCCGAAGATACAAATGTTAGAGAATACATTTATCGTGATCTCTTTCTCTGGTGTATACTTACTCGTCAACTCAATTTAGGAAAAGTTTTCTTAAGTCAAATGAAAATTCGTCTTTGTTCAGCTTTAATTGCTTCGAAAATTCTTAGATCATTCATAAAATATGCGCCGGACGAACGTTCACAAGATCAATTGAGTTCTGAAGCAGATGATTTTGAAAACATTGCAATTGAATGCATACATTGTTCCTACGTTTATGATCACGGAAAAGCATGTGAATTGATCATGCGACAGATTGATATGTACGGCGAAATCACATGCCTTCAAATGGCCGTTATTGCTGATGCTAAAAAATTTTTACATGAAGATGCATGTCAAGCTTTGCTAACAAATATTTGGTATGATAAAATTAATCCTGCACAAGAACGTAGGCGTCTTTTTGTTAATCTATTGACAATGGGTGTTGCACAGTTTGGATTCTCATTATACGACAAACGTAAAGAACAACAAAGAAAACAACAACAACAACAACAACACGCTGTAAAAGTAAATTTGAGTGGAATTTAGTATTTATATAATCGTGTTTCTATTCATTCATCGGTAGACTACTAAACGACTATCACTTAAACGACCGTAAGAGTTCGATTTTCTTTATTTTACAGTACATAAACAGTAAAGAATTTCTAGACTGAAAAAATATGGTGTCAATTACACTGACGATTATCATAATGATGAATCAATATTTAAACATTTTATACATTTTCATACTCGACCTATTGTTAAATATTTCTATACTTGCGTGAGTATAATAAATGATTGTTTTTCTCAGTGTTAAATCTAATCAATTTATTTTAGTTTGGTTATGCTCTCTTCTTACTTTTCTTCAGTTATTTTTTACTCTATTCATTTGATCCTATATCAGAAGATAAACCAGACATTCATTGGACAGAAATTTTAACTATTATATTTGTCGCATCGATGCTTTTTGAAGAAATTCGTCAAGTATTTAAACTTTTAAATTTCTCTCTATTAAATAAGTTTTTCTCTCTCTATATTTAGTACTGTTCTCAAGATGATGTTACTTGGAAGGGTAAATTTTTTACATACTTTGATTTGAATAATCAAATGTCGAATTTATTCCTGATCATACCTTCATTCTTATTATTCATTATTGGCATAATACTACGTTTTACTATTCGAGATCCTGACGAATTTGCAGCTGCCAGGTATAAATATAATAATTGTATACATAGGATATAAATTCAATAAATTTGCTAATTATAGAATCATAATGGCTTATGATTTAGAACTATGGTTTATTCGTTCGATACTTTTTATTGGTATAGCACGTAATCTTGGTCCTAAATTGGTTATGATTCGAAAAATGGTAATTGATTTTAGAAGAAGAAAAAAAAAGAATTTCTTTTGGTTTATATTGAATACAACTGTAGACTAGTGATTTGGTTTTCTTCGTATTTCTCATTCTTACTGTTATATTTGCCTACGGAATAGCATCACGATCAATGATAGCCTATGGAACACTTGAGTTTGATGGTCGAAATTTCTTTTCGAAAATAGTTTATCCAGTATATTATTTTGTTCTCGGCAGTTTTGATGGTGAACTTCAATCTTTAGATGGTAAAATAAACTTGAGACTTTTTGTCTACGCATATACTATTGTTTGTTTTATCGTTTTGAAGAAACACCTGATGCTGGAACAACTATAGCCACTCAAGTTATGTTTGCTTTTCATATGCTTTTTGTCAATATTCTTCTAGTTAATCTACTAATCGCTTTGTTTACGTATGTGAAAACCTGTAGTTTGAATTTGAGATAACTGCAAAAAGAAAACTATATCTTCTAGTTTTACGATTGATAATATTCAAGAACAGGCTAAATATATATGGGCATATGATCGATGTTCATTTGTACGCGATTATTACTATCGACCAGCACTATTTCCTCCATTGACATTTTTTACATATCTTATCAGTATATGTCATTCTCGTTGGCGTGCAAAAAAACAATCTGGCAACGAAGAGCAACATCATTCACGTTGTTTTAGTAAATGATCGAAGTCGATAAATGCATAAAAAAAAACATTCTTAATTTCGTTTTTTTTAGAAATGATTCCAGATAATAGTAGTTTGAATGATGCATGGTCTGAATTCGAACGATATTCAACGAATGATTATATTCGACGATTGATTGACACACAAATTATAGCTTCATTAAAACAAACATCAACAAATACAGAGTATTTATAAGAGAAAATTTGAAATAAATCGAAATTAGTTTTCGATTCTAGATCGGAAACGGAAGTATCGTCTGATTTTAAGGAAGAATTCAAACAAAATCGAGTGGAATTTAGCCGATTGAATGAAAAACTTACACTTATAGATATAAACTATAATCGAGATCTTTCAGATCGTGTAGAAAAAATCGAAGATCGTCTTGATGAAGTACGTATAACATATATAGTTATATTTATTTCTATAGAATTTCATCTATGCATTCAGATAATTCATTCACTTGATTGGATGATGAAAGCTATGGAACGTGTTAAAATGAATAAAAATCCACCGATGATAGTGGATAGTAATTTAAATCAAATAATTTTTTGACAACTAATGTTTTTTTTTTCTTATTTACTAGAAAAACTAACACCGGATGAAAATTCAAATAAAACAATCGATAAGATCAACAATGATACTATATTGACGAATACTCAAACTGGATCTCGCAAAATATCACTAACAAAACATGCTGACATTCGTATTATGTTGGAGAAGTCTCCCGATAAACAAGAAACAGAGACATCTTAAAATTCTTTTACGTTTATTAAAATATAAGCAAATCATTTATAAAGCAGCAGAGTAGCTTTTTTCATATGAGAGGAAATATTTTGTTTTTTCATTCGTTTTTCATGGTACTGGATCAATATCGAAACCATATTTCAAAATATCCATAACAATAATAAATTTTGCCACAGAACCCATTGCAAGAATGGCAGCATAAGCCAAAGATCTTGCAACAAATTGAATAATAATAATTTTTTTTTGTCGTAAATTCACAATTATCACCATAATACATACCACCAAAACATTCGCATTTATATGTACCAGTTAATGAACGGCATACACCATGACTATAACATGATATATTATGACAATAGTTAGTCTTTTTTTTCCCTGCAATGATCGCCTTCCCAGCCATATAAGCATATATGCAACTATATGGATACGATGATGTTTCACTCCAAGTGCCTATACATATGTGCATATACAATTTATACAAAATAGAAGGAAACGATTTTATATTTTACCATTATTTTGACAAGGAAAACGTTTCCAAGAACGACAATTTTCTTGATATTGATTACCAGTAAAACCAGGTGCACATGAACAGTTGTATTTTTGACCAGTCACTGTTGGAACAAAATTGACAACAAATCACATGCTTCACCTGGATAACTGCAATTAATACCGATATTTGTTGAATTTGGACATGGCCAGGGAATCAAATAAATTTCAGGAAACGATTCTAGAAATTTTTTAAAAATTGATCGAATAAGCAAAAAAAGAAATCTTTGTACCCGAATATGTTGTAAGTATTATGGCGTCGGTTGTTGTTTTCGATGGATCTATAATTTTATCGAGTTATTTAATTTATTTAAATTATATAAATGAGTTTGTATTTACCACAAGAATCAGGTCGTAAACGAAATTTTTGAATGCACCTCTTGAATCTGTCGAGAACGTATAAATTACCTTGACTATCAAAACGGATGATATGAGGTTCAATATCACTGTGATAAATTATAGTTTCCAATCCATTACGTCCAAACCGAACAATACGATGGTTTCCAGTATCCGCAATATAAAGATTTTCATAAGCATCGAGTATGACATCAGTCGGTCCTTGTAAACTCTTATTTCCTACTATCAAGACGAGGTTTTCACCCTCACCCTCACCCTCAACACTCTCAACCCTCAAGATATTCAATGCATCATGGGCTTATTTCGGTTTAGCACCACTTGATACAACTATTTTTATGCAATTCTATGGACCAATTTTGGAAAGATTCTATTCCTATCGTAATCAAAGTAAACATGTTCAATTGATCATTGATTCTTATACTGTCTGGTACAATAATGGTGGTAAACATAATGGAGCACTCAAACCATTTAGTCCCAAAACAGGAACAAGCACGATGTTTGATGTTTTAGCTGCATTTCTAGCTGCAACATATCCCAGTGTGATTGATACTGTTGCTGAACAAGTCCCATTGATTGTTACGAATGATGGATATACAGCTGTGAACTCGACATTAGGCAAACCGGTGAATGCATCAGTGAAATTTAATACACCTGATCCATATAATATACATCCATTGAAGCTATTGGCCTGCTTGTACTTAATTCAATTATTCAAAGCTAAAAAAAATTGTTTTTTATTTGCAAAAATAATCTTATCAATAAAAAAAACTGATTTCATGTCTTTGATATTTTGTAATGAGTATCTTCCTTTCCAGTTTCAATATTCAAATCAAAATTAAATAAACATTTTGATGAAGGCTGTTTACAAACATCAGTCTTAGAAAATTGTGTTACAGCAACAATGATGAAAGCGAAGTCGACTCGAGATTCGTCGAATGCAGCTGTTGGAGGTGTGGTTATTTCGGCTGACGTATGTGAAGGTATGATTCTCGTTGCTAATCCACTCACTGCTACAATCATCGAAATGAATTCCAGATGGAACAAGCAACTTTTTTTCGATGTTTACTTATGTGTATTTTTAAATTAAAATAAAATCATACTTCGACCTTGCTCGAGGACGTGTTGATTGATTAAGAAGATGTAGAAATTGTAAAAATGGCATATATTTTTTTGTAATAAAGGAAACACTAACGAAACTTTTTTTCTTATTTTCAATCACTTCATCTGATTGTCTGACATATATTAATAAAGTATACATATAAAGTTGGCTAGTAGATTTGTTCGCAGTGTTATTTATCTACAAGCGATTGGTGATTAATTATTAAGAATGAATTTCAAACAACGAAGTATTTGGGAATCAAAATCAATTGGAGTAGAACCACAGCACGAAGAAGAAGAAAAACAGCAACAACATGAACGATTCGAAAAAAGAAAAACATCTCGCAACTCTCAGTAGGTGACTATCTTGTTTGTAAATAAAATGAAAATATAAAATATTTGTTGAAGATCATGTAGTGATTGTTGTTGCCGACCAATGGTTGTATCATTAGGCTTTGGCGCACTGATAGCAGGGGTTATCCTTGGTATTATTTTAGTATTATTTTTACATGATAAAGGTAGAATTTTATCGATATGATTGTTCGTGTTTTTTCTTCTAAAAATATGTTTTAAATTCAATTCGATTTTCAAGCAACGTGTTCTACTTCAACAACAACTACATCAACTACAACATCGACTACATCTGGCACGACAACAATAACTGCCACTACAACAACCTCTGTAACAACAACTACGACTACCGTTTCTCCAGGTAAGATGAAGAAACTTTTAGAACTGAAAATAGTCTGGCTCTTGTAGTATTCAATACAAACCTCATTACAAATGGTGATGCGGAGACAGGTGCCTGCGCAGCTAACACTAGTATATCGAGTCCGAAAGGATGGAGTTTCAGTGGACCGATTACACAAGTGTACTACACTAATACAGCATTCACTCCTGAGTATAAAAATGCTCCACGGATAAGGTACAATACAAAAATGAAAACTTGACTGTCATATTTTTCTATATCGATTAGTAATGCTGGTAATTGCTTTTTTGTTGGTCATTATGGAGTTACAACATCCATGTGGCAAACCATTGATCTAAGTGACAAAATCAGTTTTCAATTAATTGACAACCAAACGGTAAGATACAATTTATCAGGTTGGTTAGGTGGCGTTGCTGGTCAAGATGATTATGTTGTTGTGGCATTGACATTTCTCAATAGTACCGGACACATAGCAAGTGGCAGCTATACTTTTTTGGGACTCATATTAGCGACGAATCGTACGAGTATTACAAAATTAATGTATCAAGAAGCAAGTGGAACTATTCCTACAGGTACTCGATCCATGTTAGTGTGTGTGACGATCAATTTAGATTACGGAACTACTAATAATGGATACCTCGATAATTTAGCTTTATATGCATATTGATGGAAGCTGATCATATGAAATTATAGAACAATAATTCAATTCAAAGCGCAAAAGAACTCATAATAAATTATTATTATTATTATTATGGTTTTCGAGAAAAAAATAAAAATAAAACATTAAATTTCGTCCGCCTAATTTGAACTAATATGAATAACTATTTATTTGAATGTTTGTTTTCAGATAACGAAGTCAAAATTAAGGGCTTCTTCATGCGATTCGATCAACGAAGTATTTGCGAAAATGTATCTACTGGTGCGACGACGCAACGAAGCGATGAATATGAAGAACATGAACTGTACAGCAGAGATAAAGCTTCTCATTCTTCTCAGTAATTTACTTTTCGATGATTTTTATTCGAATTATTTGGTAATTCTTTTTCTTTATTCAGATGTTGCACTAGTTCATGTAAAACAATGGCAAGCGGTTTAATTCTTGGAATGTTAGTATCAGGCACTGCACTTGGTGTTCTCTTAACACTTTATTTGAGCAGTGGAAGTAAGACTTTATTTTTAAAAATATGAAATGCTATAATAAAAATAGAGTCCATACATACATGTCCAACTATAACGATGACGACAACTACGTCGACATCTTCTACTACATCAACCACAGCAACAACAACCACTAGCGTTACAACAACTACTACTACTGTGACATTGCTTTCAGGTAGAAATTAAAGATATTGCATTGAGTGTGTTATGAGAGTAAAATTTGATTTTCTAGCAATGACTAGAAATTTAGTAGAAAACGGTAATGGTGAAAATGGTACTTGTGCAACGAATAAAGATATAACCAGTCCAACATATTGGAATTTCAGTGGTCCAGTCTCACAAGTTTCATATGATGCCTTGGGAGTTTCATCTGATACTAATATAAGTAGTTCATCAGCGGGACCCAGGTAAAACAATCATATAGAATTTGTTTGAATAGTTTCATGCTATATGATTAGTAATCGTGGTGACTGTTACTTTTTTGCTCGCGTCGCAGCTACAACATGCATGTGGCAAAAAATTGATCTCAATGGTAGAATTGATTTTACTGCTGTCGATGCTCAATCAATAAAATATAATTTATCAGCGTGGATAGGTGGATATAAGACTCAAGAGGACAGCGCAATTGTCACTGTTACATTCTTCAATAGTGATAATCAAATAGCCGTTAGTAATTATACTTCTATTGGACCTGTGAGTGCAGCTGATCGAGGTAGTGTTTCTAAATTATTATATCGACAAGCAGGTGGACGCGTTCCTACTGGCACTCGATCTATCTTGATATTTGTTACATTTAACCGTGGTCTTGGAAATGTTAACAATGCATATATTGATAATATAGCTCTTAATTTACACTAATAAAGTCTCTATTCAATACTTGTTTCTTTTTTTTTGTTGAAAATTTCATTGTGAACGGGTGTCACACAAAAGCAAAGTCCCTCGACATAGGAATATTTTAATTTTGTGAAAGATTAAAATATTGTTCCTGCATGATATAATAATTCTAGTCCATTCAGAAGCCGGAGTTGTATTCATGAGAATGATTAGGTTCATGGAAAAATTTTCTCATCTTAATGTCGTTGTATATGTTTGTGAGTGGTTGGAATTTTGGAGTAGCTGAAGTTGTTTCGGTTGCAGTAACTGTTATAAGTTGATGGATGTACTTCAAATTGTTGAGTGTATAGTAGATCACTATGATTTGAAATAAAGTGTCGAATTTTTATATATTTTATGAAGCATATGCGGTCGTGTATATATGGTTATGGGCTTGTGAGGATTGATAATTTTGTATTATATTTTTCTCTGAGGTTAGAATGGTGGCTCAGGACAGTCATCTAATTTTACAGGATACGAGAAGTTTTGCATATTTTTGGAAATATTCGAATAGGCTGATAACTTTTTTTTCACTTTTCACGGGCAACTATTCGTCAAAAAATGAGCTGATAATTATTTTTATGTACTTGAATATTATTTATTTTCATCGAATTAAATCTTAGTTACATTTGATATTTAGATTTATGATTGATGTACATTGTGTTTAAATTCTTTTAGAATTCAAGACGAACGTATTTCTCGTCAATGTATCAATACAAAATGTAATCGACTCTATTGCAATCAATGTGGAAATTCCGTACAAATGCATAATGATACAAAGGAATGTTTTCATTACATGTATTATTTATACGAATATCCTCGAGAGAATCATCCAAAATTAATCTTATTGACCTTTAATGTGATATTGAATGTCGACAACGACATTTACTAAGTCTCACATATCATCAACACTTGAACGCTATTCTGGTTGGACACAAATTCATCGTGTTAGCGAGAATACTCATATTATGACTGAGAAATTAACAGATATTCTTACACGTTTAAAGCAAGACCTAACCAATCAATTATATAATTGTCAAATGGAATATAAAAAAAGTGATATCAATACCTGATGAAGATAATAATAATGACGTTTGACTCATTGTATATTCGTGTATGTGAATGTTTACTTGCGGATATATATGATGCCGAATTTTATCCATTTTTTCTATCGATACATGCACAAATGATCGAATGGGATTGTGCACTTACTTCAACTGATGATTCCTTCGAAAAAAAACAGTCGTAACTATTCTTGATGTTCAAGGACATGATAATGAAACAGCAACACTGTGATATTTATTTATTATAGTATTTGATGAAAAACTTCGTTATGAACAATATGGTTGGATAACTTATATTGAACAAACATTAAAACGACAATGTTTATTAGTACGATTTAATAATGATCTTGAACAACGACAAGTCTATCTCATAGCTGCTGATTATATGCCAGCTAGTATCAGTACTGGAAAATTGTGTTACAGCAACAATGATGAAAGTGAAACCGACTCGAGGTTCCTTCGATGCAGTTGTTGTTGGTGTGGTTATTTCGGCTGCAGCATGTGCTTAGTAGGCTGCTAAGTGGGTAAACATATATTTGGCTATGTCAATCGATTATGTGATGATATGATTCTCGTTGCTAATCCACTGACTGCTACAATCATTGAAATGAATTCCAGACAGAACGAACAACATTTTTAGATGTTTACTTATGTATATTTTTCAGACTTCATAAAATAATAATTCTATCATGCTCGAGGGCGTGTTGATTGGCTATAAGAACATGTAAAAATGGCATACTTTTTTATAATAAAGGAAAGACTAACGAAACCTTTTTTCTTATTTTCAATCACTTCATCTGATTGTCTGGCGTATATTGACAAAATATAAACATAACTGTGGTTAGTGAACTTGTTCGTAGTGTTATTTATCTACAAGCGATTGCTGATTAATTATTAAGAATGAATTTCAAACAACGAAGTATTTGGGAATCAAAATCGATTCGAGTAGAACCACAACACGAAGAAGAAGAAAAACAGCAACAAAATGAACGATTCGAAAAAAGAAAAACATGTCGCAACTCTCAGTAGGTGACTATCTTGTTTGTAAATAAAATGAAAATATTTGTTGAAGATCATGTAGTGATTGTTGTTGTCAGCCAATGGTTGTAGGATTAGGCTTTGGTGCACTGATAGCAGGCGTTATCCTTGGTATTATTTTAGCATTATTTTTTCATGCTAAAGGTAGAATTTTATCGATATGATTGTTCGTGTTTTTTCTTCTAAAAATATGCTTTAAATTCAATTCGATTTTCAGCAACGTGTTCTACTTCAACAACAACTACATCAACTACAACATCGACTACATCTAGCATGACAACAACTTCTGTAACAACAACTACGACTACTATTCCTGCAGGTAAGATAAAGAAACTTTTAGAACGGAGAATAGTTTGATGCTTTTAGTGTTCAATACAAACCTCATTACAAATGGTGATGCGGAGACAGGTGCCTGCGCAGCTAACACTAGTATATCGAGTCCGAAAGGATGGAGTTTCAGTGGACCGATTACACAAGTGTACTACACTAATACAGCATTCACTCCTGAGTATAAAAATGCTCCACGGATAAGGTACAATACAAAAATGAAAACTTGACTGTCATATTTTTCTATATCGATTAGTAATGCTGGTAATTGCTTTTTTGTTGGTCATTATGGAGTTACAACATCCATGTGGCAAACCATTGATCTAAGTGACAAAATCAGTTTTCAATTAATTGACAACCAAACGGTAAGATACAATTTATCAGGTTGGTTAGGTGGCGTTGCTGGTCAAGATGATTATGTTGTTGTGGCATTGACATTTCTCAATAGTACCGGACACATAGCAAGTGGCAGCTATACTTTTTTGGGACTCATATTAGCGACGAATCGTACGAGTATTACAAAATTAATGTATCAAGAAGCAAGTGGAACTATTCCTACAGGTACTCGATCCATGTTAGTGTGTGTGACGATCAATTTAGATTACGGAACTACTAATAATGGATACCTCGATAATTTAGCTTTATATGCATATTGATGGAAGCTGATCATATGAAATTATAGAACAATAATTCAATTCAAAGCGCAAAAGAACTCATAATAAATTATTATTATTATTATTATGGTTTTCGAGAAAAAAATAAAAATAAAACATTAAATTTCGTCCGCCTAATTTGAACTAATATGAATAACTATTTATTTGAATGTTTGTTTTCAGATAACGAAGTCAAAATTAAGGGCTTCTTCATGCGATTCGATCAACGAAGTATTTGCGAAAATGTATCTACTGGTGCGACGACGCAACGAAGCGATGAATATGAAGAACATGAACTGTACAGCAGAGATAAAGCTTCTCATTCTTCTCAGTAATTTACTTTTCGATGATTTTTATTCGAATTATTTGGTAATTCTTTTTCTTTATTCAGATGTTGCACTAGTTCATGTAAAACAATGGCAAGCGGTTTAATTCTTGGAATGTTAGTATCAGGCACTGCACTTGGTGTTCTCTTAACACTTTATTTGAGCAGTGGAAGTAAGACTTTATTTTTAAAAATATGAAATGCTATAATAAAAATAGAGTCCATACATACATGTCCAACTATAACGGTGACGACAACTACGTCGACATCTTCTACTACATCAACCACAACAACAACAACCACTAGCGTTACAACAACAACTACTACTGTGACATTGCTTTCAGGTAGAAATTAAAGATATTGCATTGAGTGTGTTATGAGAGTAAAATTTGATTTTCTAGCAATGGCCAGAAATTTAGTAGAAAACGGTAATGGTGAAAATGGTACTTGTGCAACAAATAAAGATATAGTCAGTCCGACATATTGGAATTTCAGTGGTCCAGTCTCACAAGTTAAATATGATACCTCGGGAGTTTCAACTGATGCTGATTTAACTTGTTCATCAGTAGGACCCAGGTAAAACAATCATACAGAATTTCTTTTGATAATTTCATGCTATATGATTAGTGATCGTGGTAATTGCCACTTTTTTGGACACATCTCAGCTACAACATGCATGTGGCAAACAATTGATCTCAATGGTCGAATTAATTTTACGGCTGTCGATGCTCAATCAATAAGATATAATTTATCAGCTTGGATAGGTGGACATAAGGATCAAGAGGACAGCGCAATTGTCACTATTACATTCTTCAATAGTGATAATCGAATAGCCGTTGGTAATGATACTTCTATTGGACCTGTGAGTAAAACTGATCGAGGTAGTGTTTCTAAATTATTACATCGACAAGCAGGTGGAATCGTTCCTGCTAGTACTCGATCTATCTTGATATTTGTTACATTTAATCGTCGTGGTGGAAATGTTAACAACGGATATGTTGATAATATAGCTCTTTATTTATACCAATAAAGTCCCTTTTCAATACTTGTTTCTTTTTGTTTTGTTGAAAATTTCATTGTGAACGAGTGCTACACAAAAGCAATAGTCGACGCAAGAGCGAAACAACTGAGACTTCGCCTCTAACGCCATATTACACGCTTGATGTTCCTATGTAGATCTTACAATAGCCTTAACAAAAGAATCTTCATTTTTCCAGGTTTATTTTTCGTTAAACAATGAAACTTTTTTTCCCATGATGGCGCATATAAATACGACCTTTTAAAAGTTTTACACGACCAAGGCTGATTTTCACCCTCAACTCTCCCAATAAACAAGAGACAGAGACATCTTAAAATTCTTTTACGTTTATTAAAATATAAGCAAATTATTTATAACGGAACAGTAGCTCTTTTCATATGAGAGGAAATATTTTGTTTTTTCATAATTTTAATTGGTCTACCAAATTTTGTTGGTTGGTTAACGTAAATATACCGATATGTCCAAACTCGACGTTGTTTCATTCGTTTTTCATGTCGAAGTTTTTCTCGTTCTTCATGTACTGGATCGATACCAAAACCATATTTCAAAATATCCATAACAAGAATAAATATTGCCACAGAAACCATTGCAAGAATACCAACATAAGCGAAAGATTTTGCAACAAATTGAATAATAATGATTTTTCTTGTCGTAAATTCACAATGATCACCATAGTACATGCCATCAAAACATTCACATTTATACGTGCCAATCAATGGACGACATACACCATGACTATGACATGATATATTATGACAATAGTTAATCTTTTTTTCGCAATAATCTCCTTCCCAACCATATGAACATATGCAACTATATGGATACGATGATGTTTCATTGCAAGTGCCTATGTATACGTATACGATTTATACAAAATAGAAGAAAACGATTTTATATTTTACCATTATTTTGACAAGGAAAACGTTTACAAGGACGGCGATCTTCTTGACATTGATTACCAGTAAAACCAGGTGCACATGAACAGTTGTATTTTTGACCAGTCACTGTTGGAATACATGTGCCGTTGTTGAAACAGAATTGAAGCAAATCACATGCTTCACCTGGATAACTGCAATTAATACCGATATTTGTTGAATTTGGACATGGCCATGGAATCAAATAAATTTCAGGTAATGATTCTAAAAATTTTAAAAAAATTGATCGAATAAGCAAAAAAAGAAATCTTTGTACCCGAATATGTTGTAAGTATTGTGGCGTCGGTTGTTGTTTTCGATGGATCTATAATTTTATCGAGTTATTTAATTTGTTTAAATTATATAAATGAGTTTGTATTTACCACAAGAATCAGGTCGTAAAAGAAATTTTTGAATGCGATTCTTGAATCTGTCGAGAACGTATAAATTACCTTGGCTATCAAAACGGATGATATGAGGTTCAATATCACTGTGATAAATTATAGTTTCCAATCCATTACGTCCAAACCGAACAATACGATGGTTTCCAGTATCCGCAATATAAAGATTTTCATAAGCATCGAGTATGACATCAGTCGGTCCTTGTAAACTCTTATTTCCTACTCCTGAATAACCAACTAATGTGAATCCGTGTTGATATCTTGGTTGAAACATTTGAATTATGTTACTTCTTAAATTGGGCACATACATATTACGATAACGGTCTACAAAGATTCCTCCAGGTTGATCAATCGAAAACGAAGTTAGAATTACAGGTTTCGTCGGATCCGCTTGAGTCAGTGAAGCTTGAATTATCTTATATTTTTCACTAATCGAACAATACAGAATGTCATCAATATCAATAAATAAACAATTACAATGCCCATCAACCATCATAACAAGCTCGCTGTTCTTTGAATTATGCAGCCATTTATCAATTTGACCTGTTTTATTACCATTTTCAAAATAAACATCTCCATTTGGTGTCACAAATAGACTAGTGTTTATATACAGAGGAACATCTAACTGTCGCATTATTTTGCCATTGAATTCTTTCAAAATCAAAATTTGATTTTTTTCACAATCCGCTACATAGATGGTATCATTATTATCAATGAAAAATGTATTTGGTTTGTTATTAGCATTACCACTAAAATCCCATTTTGCATTCGGACAAATTTTAGGCTGATTGTAGGAAACTAATTAAGACAAACAAATCATGTAAACGATAAATACAATAAATACTTACTTTGCGGACTGATACGAGCTTGAAATTTCAACACTCTTGTATTTCCATCACTAACATAAAGCGAACCACTACTATCGAATGCGAATGATAATGGACTTATGATATTCATCGCAGAAACTGCATGTGGATGTGCACAACCAGCAATACATACGCCAAAAACTGCATAAGGTGTCCATCTCGTAATTCGTCGATTCGCCTGTTCACTAATATAGATATATTCTTCGTCATCTACAATAATTTGTGTTGGATAATAGAGATGTGTTAAATCAAGTCCCGATATTCCGTCACCAGCTACAACAGTTGTCGATTCAGCTCCAGGTAACACTCTTAATATTCGATGACCGAAGTAGTCTGCAATATAAACACTACCAATTTTATTAACAAAAATTCCTTGTGGATGAGATGGCCAATTAAAACGATTTGTCAACCAATCAATTATTTTATCGGGAGGCGGAAATTTTTTCATTGCTTCTATACGTTGTGCTAAGTACGAATAGTGAATCTCAAGATGAATTTTATCGTTATTGTCTATATAAAAATATCGTGATTGTCCTACTGTACCCGCGAAACTTAAAACCACAACTGAATCAGAACCATTTAATGACATATTTCGTACTTGAAAACTTTCCGAACAAAGAACATAGAGTGACTTATTTTTAACAAAAACATCGAACGGCAAAACGCATGTTGAAGAAACTGACGAGACTTCGATAAAAGTTATATTGCTTGATAAATTAACTGGTATATATCCGATACGATGATGACCACAATCACTAATATATAAAATATCATCGTAGGTAATTGTTATACCAAGAGGTATGATAGGTTTAGTAGTAGGATATCCGGCAATAAGAGTACCATTTAACTCCCAAAGAGTATGAGTAGATGGTGTCATTTTTTCTGAATGAAATCAAAAAATGATTTGATGAAAGAAAATCATTTCTAATTTGCTTTTTACCCGTTATTATTTTGCCGATTAGAATTAATAGTATCATCCATGGATGCAAAATAGACATTTTGCAATAAAAAGACAATCAAATGAACTTTTATGATATTATTTCTAACGAGCAATATTAAATTTCAATTGATGACGACAATCAAACGTGTTCATATAGAAGTTTTATAAAATAAATATCAACATAGTATCCTATTTTTTATATTTTAAAGATCATCCTCAACACCCTCAAACAATTACACGGCAGTTTTGGCTTGATTTCAGGTGAACAAGTATTAAATCAATGGACATCAGAAGAATGTGCTAGTGATTGCTGTGGTAACATTAATTATGTAACTCTTACTGATCAACGAATCTTGATACGTTATGACGGATGCGATGCATTTTCGTGGAAACGCGCAGTCTTGACTGCTGGGATCGATTGTCATCTTATCTAGGAGGATATCGTGCTGTGCTTTTGAAACCAGAAAATAAACCGGCAGCACAACAAGCAATCGCTACAGCCATTTCCAATGCCAATCGAAAACATTAAATCAACACACAGACACTTTTCTAACTCGTGTTTTTAACCACAATTCCATTTGTCCTTTAGAATAGTTTCTTTTCAATCTCTCTCTCTATATCTATTCAAATAAGATATTGATTCGATGATTTATCAATTTCATCCATAACAGTTTCATCTTGACGACCTCTATCTAAAGCAAATCCTGCAAACTGAACTAATGTTCGTGGTTCAGCCGATACACGATTTAATAATTTGAAAATATACGCATGAAAAGAAAGCGTAAAACAAAATATAGTCCAATTGATAACAAGGAGAAAGGAAAAGAAACATTACGATTTCTTTTTCTTTCCTTTCCTTTCGGACACGTGTTTATTTTGTTAAATAAAAAGCATGAAGATAAACATTACGTTTTTTTTTCTTCATCATCATGATATTAAAATCGACGTTTTTAAAGCAAAGCAAAACATAACAAATTCACTCTTTTTTTGTAGTATTTTCTTCTTGAAAATGTCATCGGAATCGAAACAATTACGTGATTTATATCCTGAAATTGAACCGTATAATACAGGTATGTTGAAAGTATCTGATATTCATACGTTATATTACGAGGAAGTGGGCAATCCATCGGGTAAACCGATTGTATTTATTCATGGTGGACCAGGTGGTGGTACTGACGTACGAGATCGACGATTTTTCGATCCTCAAACCTATCGAGTCATTCTCTATCATCAACGTGGTGCTGGTAATTCGACGCCGAGTGCTTGTCTAGAAGAAAATACGACATGGGATTTAGTTGATGATCTCGAAAAATTACGTCGACATTTTAATATCGATCGATGGATTTGTTTTGGTGGTAGTTGGGGTTCGACATTGGCGTTAGCTTATGCTGAAACACATCCTGATCGTGTTAAAGCCTTGATTTTACGTGGAATATTTTGTTGTCGTCGTAAGGAACTATTATGGTTTTATCAAGAAGGTGCTTCAATGATCTTTCCCGATGCTTGGGATAAATATCTCGAACCAATACCTCTTGCTGAACATGGAGATTTAATGTCCGCCTATCATCGTCGTTTAACAGGCACAAATCAAGATGAATTATTAAAAGTAGCTACGGCTTGGTCCGTTTGGGAATTAGCGACATCACGTTTATATGTCGATCCATCGTACATTGCTCATGCAACGGATGATGCTAAATTTGCTATGGCTTTTGCTCGAATTGAAACACATTATTTTGTTCATGGAGCATTTATGGATGAAGATGGGCAATTATTGAAAAATGCTGATCGAATTAAAGATATACCCGGTGTTATTGTTCAAGGTCGATATGATGTTGTTTGTCCGGCTCGTACTGCTTGGGATTTACATAAAGTTTGGTCAAAAGGTGAACTACATTGGGTTGATGATGCTGGACATTCAACCAAAGAACCGGGTATTATTCATGAATTAGTTACAGCAACAGATAAATTTCGAGATTTATAATTTGAAAGAAGAACACTATTGACAATCATATCGATTTCATTTCAGTCATTTTTTTTTCTATAATAAACATTTTGATTAATAGTGTTTGAAAATTAAGAAATTAATATTTTATTATCGGTTGATATTCAAGCATTCTATCGTATGTTAAACAATCGAAATAGCATTCTTTTATTATTTATTTCTCCTCAATTTATTGACTTTTTACACGAAAAATTCAAATAATTTACCATTGTAGAATTTGTCCTTGCAAATCAATTATATGCATATGTTGTGTTCCAATGAAAATATGATATAAACCCGGCTCTAACCATTTCGAATCATTTCCTGCTGTTGTTAATAACAATCGAATGTTCAATGGAAAATACAATTCATTTGTTTGATTGATTTCAAGAAAAACACGTTGAAAACCAAATAATTTCTTAATTGGCGGTGATGGATCAACAAGTGATTGTTGCGGTGGCGTCATAAATGCTAGAACAACATCACTGCCTGCCATGTCACCTAATCTGTCACATTGACACGAAAGAGTTGTGTATGATATCGTTTTTCATCATTGCCAATTAATGATTTAATATTAATACATGTTGTATTTGTTATTTGATTCGTCCATGAGTAATTAAATGTCGTATTGGAAAGACCATAAACAAATTCAAATACTGGTTCACCTCGATAGAATTTATAGGTTCGACCTGGACTTGTTGTCGATGGTCTCATTTGCATATCAGATTCTGGTACAATAACGACATATATTGGTGTTCAACTAACTTTTTCCAATTGTTGAATGAGAGCTAGCTGAATATCTGGAAGATGGATGTAAGTTCGGTCACATGCTTCAGCTTCAATGGATTGATTGATACCACTAAAAAATAGAACAATATCCGATGTTTGAGCTAATTCAATAGTAGCAGCAAAACCACTTTGATCATCATCGGATACATGACAATCGTATGTATAAGAAACGTTTATATTATGACCTTCGGTATATTGTAATGATGAAGTTCGTGGATCGACTAGAAACGGTGCTACACCATTATAATTTCCTTTTAAAATCTGTGCTATATTAGCTGTTTAGTATTTTTCAATAGGACAATGCCTTGTTCGGCTGCTTCCATTGCTAATTGTCTCGAACGATTTGTATCGACAGCATCTTTTGTAATTTGTCTGTAAGGCTGTTGTTCAGGTGGATCAAAATAGCCAAGACGAACAAGAACAGTAAATGCTCGTATCGATGCTTGATCGATATCACCCTCGGGTGTTTCTTGTCCACGACCCCAACGTGGATCACGAAATATATTGATATTCCGTGTGAACTAAAGTCATATTGAATGATGCACCGAAATGAATAGGCATGGGAAACATTGTTGCTGCAGGTAGATCACCACCAAATGTAACACCAGGTGGAAAAGCAATCCCGTGCAAAGCTTCAGACCACCAGATCATTTCAGGCAAGCCCAAACGAGCTATAGCAGATACTTTGTGAACTAATTGTGTGATTTTCTCAGCTGTTGTCATGCGACTAATCAAATCATTTGCACGTTGACGTGAAGATATACAATCGGGAAATGTTAAATTGTCTGCAGGGACAATTTTGAATATTATTAGTAGAATCAAGAAAATTATTTGTCCAACTGATTTCATAATGCTTTCTCTTCTTACTGATATGATAACACTTGTGTACTTATTCATAAAGATAAGAATATCGTGTTATATTTATATATTTTTTTCTGTGTAGTTCTTCTCAACACATACACTTTTTTTAAGAATGACACAGTTGTATTTTCATATCTATCATCTTCTGTTTCTTTTACCATTTTGTTCTACAGCATGTATTCCAAGTGGAGATGAGACAGTCATCAACAACTTACTTAAGAATGGCGGAGCGAATACTATTGTATCTCTTTGTCCTAGTGCTTTATTCAACTTGAAACAACCGGTTGTTTTTACAGCGTTGAATCAAGAATTATCAACTCAAGGCTATCCAACAGATGACACTCGTGCTACGCTCGTAGTCACAGGTGTTAATCAAACGGCTGCTATTTTTGGTAATTGCGAACATTGTTCAGGTTTAAGAATTCGTAACATTCAAGTTAATGGTAATCGACCAGCTCTTGGTTTATTTCCTGGAAGTGGTAATATTGAAATCGGAGGTTCTAATACCGATCAATTAGTTGATCACGTTCATTCATATGAACCACGAGGATGGTCATGTTTACACATCACCGAAAGTGGTTCCAACGGATGTCGTAATGCAACCATTACAAACAATGATATTGGTCCATCGGGTAACTCGTCCGGTCATTGGGCTGATGGTATATCTATGGCATGCACATCGAGTTTGGTAGAAAATAATGTCATTACTGATGCTACTGATGGTGCCATTGTCATTTTTGGTGCACCTTACACTACTGTTCGAAATAATACTATTATTGCTAAAACACGTACTCTTCTAGGAGGTATTAATATGGTCGATTATGCACCGTACTCTGGAAAATATACCGGCACGATTGTTACTGGTAATACCGTTTGGGCCAAATCTGCATACATAAAAACCGGTATTGCTATTGGTCCAGCTGTATGGGGAGATGACGTAACTCACTTCAATTGTAATGGTACTGTTGTGAACAATGTTATTCAAGGCGATAATATGGGTTATGGTATTATTGTATCGGGTGCTTGCAACTTTACTGTTCTCGATAATAAATCAACGGCAAAATACAGTGGTGCATTTACTTCAGCATGTCATACACCGAACAATGCTCCACCGATGCCTTTCTTAAAAAGTCTCCGCGCTGATGGAAAACTGCAATCAGAATTTGTCATCGGTCGGGCACAATACATCATATGTATCGAGCCAGGCTTATCTGCGACATACACGTATCAAGCAGGACAATTGAATTTGTATTCTGGTGAACAAATCACATTACAAAATGCAATCTTTACCCTACAAGACGATGGAAATCTAGTTCTATCTCAAAATGGTACACCCAAATGGGCATCGAACACTTGCTGCCATGATTGTAATAATAAAAGATGTAGATTAACATTTAACGATCAAGGCCAACTAGTTATCTATCAAAACAATAATATGACTATTGCTTCATGGCCAACAGATTATAACAATAGTTTAGGTTTGAGTTCAATTCGTATTGCTAATTCAACTGCTTATTTCACATTTCTCGATGGTAATGGTAATATTATCTTTGCTTCGTCCTATGATTTCTATCCATCGTTTCGTCTTGAAAATGGTAGTTTCATTCGACAAATCGTCGATGATATCTCATTCTATCTGACTTTGTTAAACGATGGAAATCTAGCAATATACAGTGGTGCTATTGGAACAGGTACATTGCTATGGAGTACTTCACTTACTGGAAAAACATGTACAAACAAAGGTTGCTTCGTTTCATTTCAAGGTGACGGTAATATAGTTATTTATGGTGATCAAGGTGCGCTTTGGGCAACAGGAACTAATCCATCAGGTTCGAAATTAGTATTCAATCCTACGGTTCCCTATTTACAAGTATACAATTCATCGAATGTTGTCATATGGCATTCTTAAATCTATCGAACTACTAAATTTTATTTTTGAATAAAAATATATTAAACATTGCTATTTGCTACGGCAAGATCTAGTTTACCGTCTGTATTAAAATCACCAACAATTATACCAGATGGATTATTTTGAACTTGAAAATTAACTTGTTTCTCAAATTCACCATTGCCTTTACCTAATAGAATACTAACACTATTGTCTCCATAATTTGCAGTCGCTAGATCTATCATCGAATCATTATTAAAATCACCGATTGTAACCGATGATGGATTATGACCAACTTCATGTGTTGTTCTTATATGAAAAGTTCCATCACCTTTGCCTAATAATACACTAATACTTTTCTCACTAAAATCAGTTGCAACAATATCGAGATTTTTATCCTTATTGAAATCAGCTACAGTCAACGATGTTGATTTCGAACTAATTTCAAACATTTTTTGAGATTGAAATGTTCCATTACCATTACCCAGTAATACACTGACATGATTAGTATCAATATGTGCCATTGCTATATCTAATTTATGATCATTATTGAAATCATCTACTATGATTGATGAAGGATTATGTGTAATATCATAAAGTTGAGATTCTTTAAATGTCCCATTACCATTACTCAGAAGTACACTAATACTACCATTATGTATATTACATGTAACTAAATCTAAATAACTATCACTGTTTAAATCACCAGTTGTCAAAGATATTGGAAAAGCATTTATTATATAATTTATTGGATTTTTAAAACTTCGATTTCCATCATCTAATAATATACTAACAGTATTATTACCAAAATTCGATGTAGCTAAATCTAATTCATTATTGTTATTCAAATCAGCAACAATGACAGCTAAAGGTGAAGAAACAGTTGCATATCGTGTTCCATTTTGAAATGTTCCATTATTATTTCCGAATAGTATATTTACACTATTGTCACTATTACTTGCGACGACTAAATCTAATTTTGAATCATTATTAAAATCACCTTTAGCAATGAATGATGGATGATAAGCAAGTTGATGAATTTGTTGATTTTGAAATGATCCATTACCATTGCCTAATAACAAACTGATACTATTTCCTACATCGTTGAAAGTACTCCCATGAACAAGTGTATATATACTCAATAAAAACAAATTCAAAATCGTCATTATTTTATAAGCTAGGCAATCTTTTCATTTGCTTTCACTACGGAGTATATATTTTAACAAAAAAAAGTATCAATTACACATTTAAGCTTTTTTTTATTTTATTTCTTTTTAAATCATTTATTCTTAAGGGTGAGGCTGTTTCGTCTCGTGTTACTCATTGAATTTCATCACTTGAAATTTCACCATCATAAAGTTTATGAATATCAGTTAGTTCTGTCCTTTTTGTACTATAAATTCCATTTCCATACGCCGAACCATTTGCTACCGGGTATTGTCAGACTATGTTTTATTATACTTTGTACGTTTTTTGGATCTGTACCATGGTAACTATATGACCGTTCGTAATCGAAGAAAAGATGTTTCCCTTGTTGTAGAACAAATTTCGAACAATGTGACGGTCGAAGATATCGATGACCACCTCGTTTTTCAATATGACAATAATTATTTAAGCTAATTCATTTAAAAATACACTTTAGTCAATCGTAACGACGCAGTTATACATTATTTGGATTTTACCTTGTATATTTTCGGACTCATATTATGTCAATATTATCCCCTTGTCTCTCAAAAAAGTGTATTGCACTCAATTGTGTATTCAACGGAGATACTCACGTGATGCTCTATTCAAACATCACTATTTTTGCTTGTTATTTTTTCATTTCGACTGCAAACAGTAGACATTAAAACAACGAAAAACAAATACTTATCGTTCATTATCTTGGGATTTCTCTCTCATAACGAACTGTCTGGCTATTGAAGAACTATAAATTTCCTATGAATGAAAACATGATGCGATCGTGATCCACAAACACATCTAGCACCATCGAAATATTCGTGTACGTTCTGCTTACTAACAAGCAATGAAAAAAAGTGCTCCAGACTTGACTTCTATGTTAGAATAACATTAATAATATGACGCACGAAATTTTGTTTCGCCTTTTCTCCTTCTATTTCGAATAAACTCTCACGGCAAAAAAAAATCACCATTTTTTTTTCTCTTTTTTTCTTCTGCTTTAATCGACGATTTACATGCAAGCTGTCAAGAGCGTTGTTAGCTTAAGAAACCCATTCAATGCGTCAAGTGCTATTTTAGGTGATTAATTAAATTATTGCTTTTTTTCTTACGTTCGAAAACTAGGTTGACCTAATAGAAGAAAAAAAAACGATGTCTATAAAAGCCGACAGCAAATAATTCATTTGCCATAAAACAACCGATGGCTGCTACAGGTTTACTCGTTTCGACAAATATTTCTTCGACAAAATATAATTTTTCAAATGGACTAAGTAATAAAAGAAACAAACCACGCATTATTCTTCATTCATCTTATGACTACACCGATGTTTATCCGTTAAATCTTACTCAAACAAATCGACAAACTAATCTAACACCGACACCATCATTTTCAAAAGTGTCTCCAGAGAAATTAATTGAACGTAGTCAACAATTACGCTTGAATCGTCTTTCAACATGTTCGAATCTTCCACAAGAACATTCAGTCAAAATACAACAAAAAACTTCTCTACCAATTATTGCTCGACATCAATCTCTTTCCAAAGTCAAAACATCTCCTATTGATGTTGATCAACGAACAAAATCAAAAATCATATCGGCAAATCATTTCATTACACGTCATGCTAGTTGTAAACAAACAAATACGAATACGAATTCAAATCATATTCATAAACAAAATGAGAATGGTGATGATAAGAAAAAGATTTCATGGACAATGGACGAAGAATTTCGTCAATATCTTCAACGAGCAACAATGAAATGTGCTGATTGGTTGATACGAAATAATTTCGATCAAGCAAGTGAATCTGTTTTCATTTAATCCACTTTTTTTTTTCTTAAATGTATACATTGTATGTTAAATAAAAAAAAGAACATTTTTCTCTCCTATGGAAATCAAACATCTCGTTAATAAAGCAACGTCATTAAAAGTGAATTTAGGTGCTTCGATAAAAAAAACGAGGCCTTGTCTGTTCGTTTATTGAGCTTCGATAATTGGCAGTGTTCGAGGACAGAAAGAGAGAAAAAGTACGCCTGCTTCAGTTTCTAATGTCTTTTCGTCAAAAGTGAATGTTCGGGAAATGTCTCACCCATAACTGTATGAACACCAGTTATTCGTTCAGGTCGGTGTCGATGATTATGATTGATAAATAGAATTGATTTTATCATTAAAACAATTTCTTGACGAAAAGCGCTTCCTGATAATGTATATCTAAACAAATTGAAGTGATAATAGTGATGATTGAAATTTGTTGATGTCTTACAAATAGAAACCAATGGCACTATTGACATGTGTCAATGTTCGAACGAATTGAGCGAAGAAATTTTCAACTGATATTCGATAAGAATCTTTAGTGATCGAGTTTGTGAATGTAGCGTAGAGTTTTTGAACAGCAATCGGTAACGTTAAAACGACCGTAAAAGTCAATTGAATAAGAAGCATTTTAATAAATTGTCGATGTTTTCGGTGAAAATGATTGATATGATTCGCTGATGTAGTTGATTTGACACTCCTATTATTTTCTACGACGTCAATTTGTCGACGTACGTGAAGTGTATTATATAAAGTTGCAACACCAACACCAATCATTATGAACGGTGGTGTGAAACTAAACGTTGTAAAAAATAAAAAATCATAAAATATACGATAAGTTCCCGATTGTGCGTAACATATTTTGTTTGTTGGTGTTTGTTCGATAGTAAACAATCCGAGAATATGAGCATAGAGTATGAAACAAAGTAAGACAGCTACAGCAACGGTACGACGTGCATTTTTCAAAGTACTAAGATTTCGTCGATGAACATTCATTGAACTGATGAAATATCGATCGAAACCAGCTAAGATAATAAACCATGATGAGAGAACAACTGAACAATGCAAAATTAAAAAACGAATACGACAAAAAACTATAGAAATAGTAAGTAAATCGATGCCATGAGCATCGATGAGATAGTTTAAAAGTAAACCAAATATAAGATTATTTAAATGAGCAATAGCTAATCCAAAAAGATATGTTGCACAAGGATTTTTACGGAGTGTACGACTGGAAAATGCGATGATACTTAATAAATTTCCGATTGTACCAAAAATGAAAATAATAGGCGGTACAATTCGATTAAATTGCATTACAAAATAACTAAATTCAGTCATGCTCGTCGAGGACATTTCTCTTTATTTTTATTTGAATAAAATCTAAATTAATAATTTACCCTATATATATATATATATAAACAGACTCTGCAAAAGTCGTGATCAAAGGTTTTAATTACAAACGATGGAACGGAAAACAATTTCTCGACTATTATCCTAGTTCGATACCTCTGAAAATTCAGATTAAGATCAAATATGCAGCCATTTAAAAACAGAAAGCAAAAAAAGAATAATTTGATATTAATTCTGCATCTCTGATTCTGTGACAAAAAAAGAACATTTGTGTCTTATTATGAATATTAGTAATTAATCGTGTCTTCTTCAAAATATCTTGAATAAAACTCACAAGACTTTAATTACAACAGGTATTCACTCGTTTGTTTGAGAACATCAACCTTTAATTAATGCATTTCATTTCCACGTCCCAGGAAATATAGAAGAAAACTAATCATAAAAAGACATTTGTTTTCTTCTGTTATCGGATTAGTTTGCATTTTGAATATTGATAGAAAAAAAAATGAACAGAACCCTAATTGCAATCGGCATCGACAGAGAAAAAAAAAGAATGATGACTAAATTTTGTATTCATTCTTTTTTATTCAATATGAATAATCAACGGATGCATTAACTTTTGAGTAATGGATTTGCATTTCGACGTATGTATTCCGTTTTATTTCCTTTTCTAACGGATATGAAGACATCTTAGCAAACGTAGAGCAATAAAATAAGCTTTTAAAATATTTTTTCGTATAAATCTGGTACTTTGACTCTCTACTTCGACATGAACAATTAGAAATGAAGAGCTATTAGATAGACTTCATATTCATTTTAAATGAAACTATATCAATGAACTTTTTACTTCATACTGTTTCCGCTTTATAAACGAGTTTAATGGTATCGAAAACGATAAAAATATCATAATTGTTTTTTTTCCGCTAGGGTTTGCACTCGTATATTTACCACAAGAAGACATTAAACTAAAATATATTTCTTCTAAGGCTCAGCAAACACTTGAAACATAACATAAATTCTTTATTTTTGTTTTTATGGAATTGTCATTGTCAGCACATTCTTATCTTTTGTTTGTGATGACAATTACGTATTATACGTATATATCATTGATGAAAGCGTGCTTTATTTCTCAGACGACGAAAACAAATAATGATACGAAGTTATATTTTAAGAATTTTATGTGTTGCTTTCTGTATTTTGATGCACACTACTCAAATTGTTTCAATGAGCTCTCCTGTAACTTATCATGTAAAAGTAGAAAATCAAACAACATTTGTATCTAATACATCAACAAATCGTGTGACAATGACTATCCTGTTGATACTCTACATTGATGAACAGATTAGATTTGTTCGTGAAAATAACTCGAATGAATGTTCAAATCATAATACAAAGTTGATTTATATATAAAATAAACGAACTTAATTGGACTATGGAAAAACGTTAGTGACACAGCAAAGTTCACTTTTAAAATAGAGCATAGATAATATTCTTATTTCATCATGTCATTTGTTTCACTTCTTATCATACGTATCATCACATCAAAGAAAGAGAAAGAGAGAACGACAGGTGTGAATATCGCACACACACACACACACTATATAAATATATTCATTTTCTTTCATTTAAAGATTAGTTGACTTGACGAAAAGAATATGCTTCTCATTATTGCTATTATAATCTTCTATATATCTTATCAGGTATATCAACACTATTTTCCAGCACCGAATATCAATCCAAATGGTAAATACGTGCTTATTAGTGGATGTGATAGTGGTTTCGGTCAAGCATTAGCTATCGAACTTGATAAACTTGGTTTTAATGTATTCGCTGGTATCTTTAGTGAAAATAATAAACAATTACTTTCAAGTAAATTATCATCACGAGCAATCATCTTTCCTCTCGATATTACACAACAAAAAGATATTGATGCAGCTCTTCAATTAGTTCAACGAAAGACAAATATTCTTCATGCTCTTGTCAACAATGCTGGTATTATTACGCATGGTTATATCGATTGTGTGTCAGTTGATACGATGCGTAATCTAATGGATGTGAATTTCTTTGGACATGTAGCAATGACAAAAGCATTTCTGCCATTACTCATAGCTAAACAAGATTCACGTGTAGTCAATGTCTGTTCAGTTGCTGGTTTCATATCTGGACCAGCAAATTCTGCTTATAGTGCATCGAAATTTGCATTCGAATCTTTCTCTGATTGTCTTCGACGTGAAATGGGTATTTGGGGTTTACGTGTTAGTATTATTGAACCAGGTATTATGCGTACACCTATCATTGAAAAACATGGATTATCTGTACAAAAACTAGTCAATGAATTAACAGATGATGTTCGACAACGTTGGGGTGATGAATATTTTCAACGACAATTAGAAGCAACACAAAATAATATTCTTTTAAAATATGCCGAAGATCCAATGAAAGTCGTACGAGCACTTCAACATGCAGTTGTTAGTACAGCTCCATGTATTCGTTATCGACCAGGTTGGCAATCGAAATTCGTCTTCTTTCCATTATCGGTTGTACCTGCTTGGTTTACAGATATTTTCTTTGCTAAAACACGCAAAATAAACATCCTTCCAACTGGTCTTTCAAAACAAATCAAAGCATAGATAGTTTATCCATTGGTTTTTCATATTTTTCACTTTAAAAAATAAAAATAAATTGTGTTGAAAAGGAGTTTGAGTACACATAAATTTCATTTTCATATTTTAATCATAGTTAATCAACATGACTAGTTCTTTCTTGTCTCTCTTTCCTTTCCTTTCTATTTAATTAAAGCGAAGACTTATTCCAAAGAAAAACAAACAATAAAGACGAATAATAATAATTGTTACTGTCATGAATATAAATGTATCCAGACAGACAGATTTTACAAAAAACTACACCTTTTTTATTTTGAGGTTTTCATCGTAAAGAAACCAACATAGATTGTCTGACTTTTTTCTTTGGTAAATATATATATATATACAATAAAAATATCTCGCTTATTGAATTTTTTACTTTGAGTTTCATCATGAGGACAATGAGCAGCAGATCATCACAGATTGTGCTGGTACGACCAACACTAGTGAGATCTCTGACAGATACACTCAATAGTACTCGAGTAAAACGACAAAAAACTTTACCAAAAATTCAAAGAATATCTCAACAAGAATTAAAAAATAGATCGACTGATTTTGTAAGTATATTAGTTAGACGAAAAGACGAAATCTTTTTTTTGTCATTTTTTCGAACTAGATAAAAATTTCGCTATCAGAAAAAAGAAACCCTGGTTTTATTCGACAATCAAACGATCAATGCAGTTCAATACAATCAAATGTAAAGGAACTATATTTCGATATATTCATTTTCTTATTGAAAGTGACAAAAAATACAATATCTGTTCGCTATAGGGTTTCTCGTCAAGTGTTAAGAGTATTGTCCAACCGAAAAGTACGATCGACGATCGAAATGACATAGTTCGTCGACAACGAAAGAAAATGTATGTACAACAATCGAATTTTCTTTTATATTATATGAAAATATCAACTTTCCATAAAGAAATCGAGGACTAAAATGTGGTGAATGGTGGTATCGTCGTATATTATTTTGTCTGTGTTCCTGTATCCTTTTGGGTGCTCTCATTGGCACATTGCTTATTTTATTTCTTCAATTAAATAAAGGTACAACAACCACAACAACAACAACAACCACAACAACAACAACTACTACTACTACTACAAGTACAGGTAAATCAACCAGTCTTCACCTATTCATATGTTTATATATGTTCTACATAGCTACAACAACTCGTCCTCCCATTATTTCATTGTTAAGACCAAATGATCCTATTGTTGCTATATATGATACAGCAGCTGGTGGTTCAACAGGTGGTTCCGATGGCGTATATTCTCAATATCTCTCCGAACGAGCACCAAGTGCCATCGATAGAGATCTAAATACCAAATATTTAAATCACGGACTCAATGGATTAGAATCTTTTTCCTCCTACGATCGAGGACTTGATACTGGTTTTTTCATTACACTTACGATTCATGTCGGTACCATCGCTGTTGGCTTTCGTTTTGGCGTGGCCAATGATGCTCCACAACGTGATCCATTAACCATCACTCTTGAAGGTACAAATTCAACAGCATTAAATACAGGTTCCGTTTGGACATTGATCTATGGTGGTTTAACTGGAATCGATCTGGATCCAAATACACCTCGTTTAACTTATGGAGCTTTCAAGAATTTTTCTAATTCAATTGCTTATAAAAGCTATCGACTATTGGTAACTACAAAACGAGGTTATGAGAATTCGGTTCAATATTCTGAATTCGAACTTTGGGGATATTATTGATTCATGTCGATTGTGAAGTCTTTGTCGAAGAATAATTGCTAATTATTGTATAATAAATTCATATGTAACTCATATAAAGTGAGTCACTTTTTCGTTGATAGAACGCAAAAGAAGTGACACACAACGAAAAACTATATTTTTTCCGTTCCTATTGGTTCGTTTTTGTAGTTTAAAGTACGATAAGAAAATAAACTCATTTCATCGATGGCGAAAGAAAATAACGACGCAGTATTTCAATTAACAATGAAATATTTTATTTCTGGATTAATCAATGAATTGAGTATATCAATTGAATTTGACAATGAAAATTTATTTGCTCAATTGCCGAATTTAAAGACCGAGAACGAATCTTTAATAGAAATTCGTGCTAAAGCAAAACGAAATGTTTTTTCAACTGAAATCGAAATCATTGATTCTGATTCGATATTAATTAACAATCATCGTTTAACAACCATCGATGATTTAGTTGATTTAGGTTTCAATGATAAACAAATCAAATTATTAAAGGAAAATTTTTACTCAACACTATCTCTCGAAAACATCTACCAACAAAGTCAAACTCAACAACCAAAAATATTAAATCTATTCGAAAAAATTTTAAATAAAAAATTCGATTATTCTGATTTAAAAAAGCCAGCTGAATTAGCTCGACTATTCAGTCAATTACCACAACGTGAAGCTTTCATTCTATCGGACACATGTGGCAATATCGATGGATCAACAGGTAATCCATTGAAAAATGTCATGTTTGGTGAAATCGACAATGCAATTGAATATCATCCGATTCGAGTTGCATTCGAACATGGTTCGTCGCAATTAGATCTTGTTCAATTCAATCCTGCAGATATTCAATCATCCGGTCAAATTCCTGATCGATTAAAAGAACAATTTTCATTTCTTCAACAAGGTCTAATTCCACTTCATCCGTATTCATTCAAACTTATTCAAAAAACTAATCCATCACTATCATGTCAGCGTCATTTGAATACAATGACACTTCTTTCGAAACGTTCATTAATCGATCAAATTGATGATTATCAAATAAAAACAAGTTTTCCCGCACAAATAACATCCGAACTACGAACAATCGATTGGTCATTAGCACATGAAATTCTTGCTTGCAGTGAAATCGTCGAACAATTAGCACAAAAACAACTATTGCCAAACAACTATTGGGTACAATTAACTCGTTATGCAGCACAAGTAAAAAACGATGAACGAACAACATTTTTAATACGTGAGGGTTTACAAGATGCAATTAGTAATTCATCGATAAGAGGTATACCGAAACATTTAACTCCAATAACAGCTTGTGCACTAACAAGTCGAAATATTCTTACACCAGGAAAAAGTCTCTTTGAAAGCATGATCGAATTTGGTTTTCATGGTGAACAATTATTTGAAAATATCACTCGAACAATTATTCATACTCAATTAGATTTAATGAAATTAGGTTGGCTACCCGATTCTCATACGCAAAATGTCATCTATCTATTTGATTTTCAACAGAAAATCTTCGTTGGTCTTCTTCAACGAGATGCTGAATGTGAAAAAGTTCATCTAGATAAATTACATTCGTATGGCATTCAAATTCCAGCAAATCACAAGATTAGTTATAAACTATTGAGAAATCTCGAAGAAGGCGATAGAAAATTAATAACATTATATTTACATCATTCGATTTATACAAAACATATTATACCAATTGCAAATATTCTCTATGAAAAATATCAAATCAATCCAATTAAACTTCAAGAATATGTTAAACAATGTTTATGTGAATGGAAAACGAATAATAAAGATTATGATATTAGCAAAGATTTTGATCTTTCAGGACGATATTATGAACGAAATTTAGCTTGTAAAACATTGCATATTGGCGAGCCACCACATTATCGATTGATTGATAATCATCCGTTGTTACCACAGGAAAATCTTTGAACTTATATGTAGGTGTATTGATTCGGATTAAGCTTTTTTGTTTTTCTTTCGCATAAAATAAAAATATCAACATGGGCGGATTTCTTTTCTGTTCCTTTTCTTTGCCTTGTACTCAATAGTTGCGTGAAAAATCACGTCTAATAATAATACAGAATAGGTTTTGTCTATCGATGTACTTTTAAATAACATGTACGAACATAATTTTGAGTCATCAAATGAAATGATTCATTTGTACTTCCCGATGAAGGATTATAGTTAGTTTTGTTCAAATATTTGCAAAATTGTTATGGATATTTCAGTGTATATTAATATAGAGGATTTTCATTTTGATGATCATGTAATATACAAAAAAGAATGGAATCAGGCGTGCAAAATGATGGTTTTATTGATGACAAAGGCATTCTTGTAAAATCAACATTACCACATACAGCAATTGAAATTGACAAAAATTTCCATCGTGATATTAAATCAGGAAGCCAACGATGTCGTTGGAATTTACTCTTTAATTTTATCATCTGGTTAATTGTACCATTTCCAATTTGGATTCCATTTATTTCCAATACAATTGCATGTTATACCATAACATTCATCCAGCTTATTTTCATCTTTATATGGATCAGTAAGTGATATATATGAATCTTGTTCATTATCTGTCACGTAAATCTGTTCTAGTTATTAGTTTACTAGCTGTAAAAAATGTCATTGTTCTTTATATGAATCGTTCTCATGATTTTCGTACAGATTATGATTGTATCGATGATGGTAAACATATTCGACATATTGTTGTTCTTAGTTGTTATAAAGAACCAATCGATCTATTAGAAGCAACTATTCAAACAGTTGCAAATCAATCTGAAATCAATCGAATAACCATGGTCGTTGGCTTTGAAGAACGTACACCAGACAAAGAAAATAAATGCCAATATCTCAAAAAATGTTTTGAGTCTTGTGGTTTTCAACAATTAATTTTCACTATTCATCCATCGAATTTACCTAATGAAATACCAGGTAAATGTTCGAATTCAAACTATGCTCTACGTATGGCTATTAAAGACATGAATATCGATAAAAATGATACTGATAATATCTTAATTACAACATGTGATGCTGATTCGAAATTTCCTCGACATTATCTAGCTGCTCTTACTGCAAGATATCTCAAAGAAAATCGACCAGCTCTAACAACAATATATCAATCACCATTATTCTACAATTGGAAACTTGATCAGTCACTTTTTATTACACGTGTAACAGGTTTATTACGAAGTTTTCTCATGCTAGGCGCATTGATTCCATTTAATATTAATACCATGAGTATATTTTCATATTCATTGAGTTTAACTATACTTGGCAATTACATTCATCCAGCTTATCAAATGGATGATATTATTTGTTTGATTCGTTGGATGGGTGTCACCAAACAGCGTTTACGAATATCAATGATACCTATGCCTGTGTTGAGTGGTCCAACATCTGGTGAAACAATCGGACAAGAAATAATTGAATGGACAAGACAAGCACGTCGATGGACAATTGGTGCTGCAGAAGTATTTCATTATTTTACAATCAAAGCTAAACGTATGCCAATATCAGCAGCTTTTTCTTGGGCCATTTCTTTTATCATCTATTATGGTATTCTTCTTTGTACAAGTGGTTTATTTGGTTTAACTTCAATGTTATCTATGTTTTTACTTGTTAAAGATATTCCAATAGTTATTAATTATACGTTATACAGTCTATTAGGCATTCAAATGTTAATATTTTTAATTCCATTTTTAATCGATATTTTCATACCAAAATTATTGAATATAGAAGAAGATATATCTATTTTACGTAATGTTTTTCATTATTTATCGACGCCATTTGTTTTATTAGTGTATTCATTTGTTGAATTATATGCATTACATGAAATTGTTATTTTTGGACGCAAAGTATGCAAACATGGCGCATCGAAGAAGACAGTTTTAACTTAAAAATTTGTTTTATATTCATATTCTTAATAAAATAAAATATTCTATCCGACTTGAATTATAACGAGTAGTTTATCGAGTAAAACTCGTGAGTTTTCAAACAAATCTCTTTATTTGTACTCCAGTGACTCGATCCATTATAATCTCTGACATCATAACATAATTAAAGACTATACACACGTGAAAAGTCTTTCTGATTAACTATTCTATTATGCACGTCTTCGTCTCACTCTTCCGTTTTAATTTTGATGAACAATTATTATTTCTATAGATAAATAAACTAATGTATATTATTGTGATGTGAACTTTGGATCGACCGACCGACAGACAGACTATAGAAAAAAGTTATTTTACAGACACTTTGAAAAAAAAACGCATGGAAATGGATGAAAATCAAAATTTTATTATCAATCGAAGCAAGTTTTATGTTACTATCATATTACAATTATCTGCAATTATCATTAGTCTATTTATTTTTGTATTTTTTTATAAACATAAAAGAGAATTGAAAATACTTCACAATCAAACTCTTCTTCTCTTAGTCATAGTTGCTTTCATTCAACTAACGATCGATCTACCAATGCCTGTGTATTTTTTCTACCATGGTCGAGTAATTCCAGCAACACCAGGCTATTGTACATGGTGGACATATATTGAGTTTAGTTTGAATTTAATTAGTGAATTACTCATGGCTACATTTTCGATTCAACGACATATTCTAATATTTCAATCTCATCTATTTAATCGACGTTTATATCGTCTTTTATTTTATTTTATACCTCTTACTATCTGTATTGTCTATCCATTAGTCATATATCTGTTTTTAATTATTATATATCCATGTGATGGCACACAATGGCCATATACAATGAATACATGCGGCTTTGCAACTTGTTATGTTGTTTATAGTAAATTTTTAGCATTATATGATGCTTTAATACATAATAATTTGCCGATATACATTATTATTCTGTCGAATATAGTACTTATTATACGTGTACTCAATGAAAAACGTCGTTTGAATCGACCACTTACATGGAAACAAAATGCTCGAATGGCATTACAATTACTCGTAGTTTCAATGGTATTTCTTATTTCATGGTCGCCTACAATAGTCATTTTTGTTGCACAACAAATAACTTCATCAACGATTTTTAGTGATTCGGCATCGGTTTTTGCTTTTGATATGATATATTGTGTGCCCTTATTCTTACCATGGGTATGCTTTGCATTATTACCTGAATGTCAAAAATGGATTAGAAAACTCTTTCGACGTGAAAATATTTCTTTAAACTCGGTTCAACCGACATTATGAATGTATGCTTTTGTTCAATCTATTGTAATCTCAAGTTTCTAAATAATAGAATAAACGTATTTTTCGTAAAGAAAAGTCATACAAAATGTTTCTTAACACTCACGGACAGGTACGTCCTCTATACTACTGCTATTATTTATTTGTATGAATTGTTTAACAAATCATTTTGAAACTAAAGATTCTCATCATGAAATATAGTATGTTAATTTCATTCAATAATGAATAAAGTAATGAGATTATCAATCATTTTATTGCGAGTTTAACATGTGACATTTCGTACAAACATAAAAACATGATTACATGGTATATATAGAATCGAAAAAGGTTTTTTTCTACCCAAGGAAGAGAACGTGACTAATTTATATTGTGATGCTTTAGAAAAAAACCTTGGAAAAAACCTTGTTTGATAATTTTTATATACTATATAATAATTTTTTCACATGCTAAACTCGCAATAAAATTATTGATAGTCTCATTACTTTATTATTTTTATTTATAAATATAGTGTAATTCGATTGCATTGTTTATTTAAAATGGCAACAGCAAGACAAGCAACTGATACATCATCAAATCATGATCCTGAAAAGCCTAATCATATGATCATTTGGCTCGATCAGCATATTGGTAAACCAGAAAATTGCGAGCGTTTAAAAAGAGCTTTTGGAAGTAATACTGATCCAACCCATCAAACTTGGACTATGCTAGCTGATAAAGATTACGATAAGTCAATTTATGGAAACACTCCCATTATAACGAATTTCAATGGTGTCATTTTTCTTCTGCAACCGGTTGATAATGAAAATGATTGTCTTCGAGCATTCGAAGAGAATCAAGACAAACATATATTTTTCATTACTTCTGGTTCAATGGGTAAAGAAGCTATACCAAAAATCATTGAGCGATATCGGCATGTGTTCACCGATCCAATTACTGATAAGCCATACGTTTCGATATATATTTTTTGTTTGCGTATTGACTATCATATGGAATGGATAATGGATTATTTGGATTATCTCCAAGCATTCAATAATGAACAAGACTTATTGGAACGTATGACACGTGATATTGCAGAATATTTTATTATGAGAGGCGAACGACTTCGTGGTGGTAATGAATTACAAGCTGCCGAACAGCATTTGAGTTGGGCAAAGATACTGTGGAATCAATACGACAAAATGCAGCAAAATATTAAGACGGATGATCGTCAGGCGGTGCGTGAAACTAAAGGCATGAAACGTATCGATGCATTGATTCAAGAAGTTGAATTACTGCGTAAACTGAACGATGATGAAAGCTCAAACAGTGACGCCGAAGGAACAGGACATGAACCAGCGTAACGGATTCACACATTCAAAATAATTGCATTTTTCTATATTTTTGAATAGTTAGTATAAGGTTTTATTATTTATTTTTTTTAAATAAATAAAAAAAACCGACTAGGTATCTAGGAAGAACATATAAATTCATGTTTATAAATATGCCAATCTGTCGTTTGACATTGTTGAGAACAGTAATATGCTTTATGACATCGTTTGCATTTGTATTGTGAATTAGATTTTCCACAACAACGACACATATTTAGTACGCGTTCAGATTCATTTTGCATCATAATCGATGAAAAATCATTGACATAGATTATTGATTTCATATTATCTCCAATTATTTTTCGATACGGATTAATAATATGCATTTTACTACCAATTGTATATACTGTACAAACTAATTTTTCACCTTTTGTTTCAGGAAAATCATCAATATGTAATTCTTGACAATCATGTTGTTCGTCTTCAACAATCAAGTGAATCAATGGATTCCATGAATGAGTTTCTTCGATAATTGTAACGACAAGAACATATCCTTCGTAGATATGATCATTGATTGAATTCATTTGTTTTATTGACATTGATTTTAAACCAATCAATGATTTTTTTGTTGTTGTTTTAACTTGTGATTTCTGATAAGATCGTGAATTGTATCCTTGTTTTTCTCGTTGACGATGTTTTGAAATCATTTCAATTCGTTCAGGATTTGTTAAACGTTGTGTCGAATCATTTGAAGACGAAGTTGACTCATCCACATTGTTCATTCGTGATGTTTGTTCAAGTCTCATTTCGAGCTGTTGTTTATTCTCGGATTTATATGGAAGAAAACATGGTACTTGTTTTTTCTCGGCATCTTCACCTTTACTGTACAGTTCTCGAATGATATTTTGTATATGTTGTGATTCATCCGTAGACAAATGACAATTACCCATTGCATAGTAGGATTCAGGTACTTTTCGATGATCGATTGGTGCAAGATTGAGAAATGTTTCATAAGCTTTTAATGTTTCGGTTATATTAGTGCCAAGATAACGTAATGCAACTGCTCGTAAATATAATAATTCACAATTTTTTGGATTAATTTTTAATCCTTTATTAGCTAAATCTAATGATGTTTCATAATGACCTTGTAATTGTCGACTGATAATACTTAATTCAATAAAGAAAATTGTTTTCGGATATTTATTCATGGATTGTTTAAGAAATTGTTCGATTCTTTCATCGGAATGTCGATGTAAACCAATATGACAGATTCGAACATCTTCATCTAATTGTGAAGTTGAAGTTTTGTATTGTAAACCACAACGATGAAGTACTTCATTGACAATATGAACAGTTTGTTGACGCATTCGATCAGTAGGAAATTCAATAACAATACGTGCAATACGATACGATTGTGAAAGTTCATGTACAAATTCATTTTGTTGATTTTCAGTTAAATCATCTGTATCAACAATGAAACTAATCGCTAAAAAGAAATGTTCGAGAGACGAACGCATGATTTGTGCTGTTTTCCAGCCACGTTCTGCATATTCATTTAAAACATTATAATCATGTATACGCGATTGACCTGCTAATTTATAGATTGGTTTAAATGATGTCGATGTAGGTTGTTCATCAATTGGAGTAGATAATTCTTCAGAAATCTCTGCATTTTCTTTAGAATTTTCATCCGTTTGAATATTATTTTCTCGTATGGTAACTAAACGCTTTTCAGCTTCTTTCACACCAATATTATCACTATCTTCAAAATATGGATGCACAAGCGGTTGTTTCGCTGCTTGCATATAAAGACGAAGTGCTAAACCATGATCTTTTTTCACACCTAAACCATGCTCAGTTAGATAGGCTAAATTGTACATTGCTTCTGCACTACCATTGTTCGATGCTTTAGCATAGTATTTTGCAGCTTCTTCGAAATTTTGTTTTACATCTGCAGTTCCATGTGCATATTGATGTCCTTTGAGAGTATTAGCACCAGCTGGATAGTTTTCTACGAGTTCGTCGAAACTTATTTGTTCTAATTTTGGATTGATAATTAATGTCATTCGTTCTGTATCGGAACTATCTGATGTTGATTGTGGTTCGTGTAAATTACGAGTTTCTTTTAAAGCGTTTTCGATTTTTTCATCATTCGGGGAAAGAGCAAGTGCTCGTTCGAATGATTTAATTGCACTTTCATATTCATCCAAAGCAACATAAGCTTTTCCAACACGATAATGTCCTTGCCACCATGTATTCCAAAGAGTTCGTGCTTGTTTTGCATCGTGCAAAGCACAATATCGTAGATCGTCTTTATCAAAAAATTTGTCCATAAAAAACGGACTTGGATTACATTGCTTTTGTTTGTATAGTGCCAAACGGCTAGCAGATAATTGAGAATAATATTTTGCACGATCATGATTTGAAATACCAGGTAAAACAGTTGCTTTTATAAATAGAGTAACAGCTTCACTGAAATTGTCTAACCTATGAGCAATCATTCCTGATGCATATAGTTTTTCAGCTTCGGAAAGATTTAAATCGTTTATTGGCTGTTCTTTGGGTTCGAATAGAGTATTATCTTTGACTTTATCGAGTTCGGTTTCATCATCACCTAATTGAACTAAAATCTTTGATAGATCAGCCCAATGTCGATGAAATTCATCATTTGACAACGATTTCGATGAAAGATGAGCTAAAATATTTCGAGTATCTTTTAACTTGAAAATTAAATCATCTTCAGTTTTAAACTGTTGAATTTCCGTTGGAGTCATCGTGTTTACCGGTTGCATAGTTTTTAATAATAGCTGACTTAATGTTGTCAAATCCCATTTTCTAGAATCTCCGTCTTTGATGGATGTCTGTTGTACTTTGGTCATAGAATCTTTATTATAACAGAAACTGGCACCACTCGTCGATGTATCATCCCATTCTGCGCCATTATTAAGTTGTTTATACCGACTTTTAAATAATCGACAAAGAATCGTATGTGAACGACCGGATAAATAATCTAATTTGAAATAATTTCGAACTTCAACGGGAGTATTTGTCGTCATAAATGTAGATGTAGCAGAATTGTGGTAAGAAAAAGAACAACCATGTGCGTGCATTTACATTTTTTTATCTGTTCTGTATACCTTGTTTTTTTCATCTCAGTGACAGAACGCAAAAAAAAAACATCGATATAAAAACAAAGTCAAAAAAATGCTAGAGTATTCAGCAACCGAATTCGATCGTCTTTTCCACCGAGACTAAGATATAATTGCCATGGAAACGGACATTTTACTAGATCAATAGACAGTTTTTCAGTTTTTTGATTACGTTCATTTGTATATCGAATAAATCGTTTTTGACAATCGATAGATAGTTTAATAATATCTTCTTCAAGAGTATGAGTACGTAGAACTTCAGAACTTGAATTCTGTCGATGACCAGCAAGAAAATAATCATGATAGTCACCCCATCCATAGACTGATGATGATGTAAATAGGTTTCCACCCATACGTTGTGTTTTAGAAATAATTCCAATAAAAATCCAAATTTTCGATGGATTATTTTCAATTTGCAGACGTACATCATGTTGTCCATCGGAATATTCTCTTATTCCACGTATTTCCGTACCAAAAAAACTAGCAGATCCATTGATAACAACTTGGCCATCGTCAGCAATTCGAGCATTTCCATGACAATGAAAAAATCGTTCACTTGCTAGACTAGCAACTGGTTCTAATTGATAATAATGATCCTCCTCAATTATTGATTTTTCAGAAAATTTTGGAACAATTTGAAGTTTATAAATCAATGGTTTTGTTTGATCATCGATAATACGATTAGGTACGATTGTATTTTTCAAATAATTTTCTACTTTTTCAATGGATATTTTCCATGTTCGAAGATCTCTTTCAAATAAACCATTTTCCTGTTGAATTTGTCGTATTTGTCTAGTTAAATTATTTAATTCATTGAATATGGTCTTGCCTAGATTATTCTCATTTTCTAATTTCAAGCGCACTTCATTCGCCACTCGTTGAATCGTTTCAATCGATGTTCGTTCCCATTGTTCAATAGAATCGATTATCGATTGATATTCAATTCGATTTTTTTCAATTGTTTGTTTACATATCCGATGTTGATTGAGAATTTCTTCTAATTGTTGATTTAATTCTTGTTGATGCGCAGTAACATGTTCAATACAAAAATTTTCTCTACAACTTTCGCATTTAAATTGTCCAATATTTCTTTTGCAAGTTCTACATAATGTTCTCTGTTTTATTGCATCCATCGAAAAAGTCACTAATCTTATCACAATACGAAGAAAAAAAAACCTGAAGTTTAAATATTTGATGAAATAGAGACAAAAAAAAACATTTATGTCTTGACAGCACATCGCTGTAGATCATGTCGAGTACGATTTAGTCGAAGTAAAATCCAATCCGGAATCGTATTACTCCAATGTTCAAGAATAGTATAATTTTTTTGAATATAATTCATTGATATACCACATTCGATAAGAGACTTAATCGCTGTTATTGATATATCTAGTTGCGTATTTGTCGTCCACTCTCCGATTACAGCAATTCCTGAAAATCATATAATCTAGATTTTGTTTTTGTTAAAAGAAAAAGAGCTTATAACTATACCAATCGATCGAGAATTATATGTTCGACAATGTGCACCTTCATATTTCCATCCTCGACCTTCGTAAATATCGCCATGACTATCAACTAAAAAATTATAAGCTATATCATTCCAAGTATAGTTTAACATATGAGATGTTTGGAAATCTTGTATTTTATGAGCACAACTAAGAAAATCAAAACACTCCATGCCTAATGTTTGATGAATAGCAACATATGGAACAGGAATAGGTAACAATGTTGTATCGAATGGTTTACTAGCATTCCAGAGAGATCGATCGATAATTGATATTGATGGACAAGTCGGTTTTATTTGGATTTGTTTATCACTATTATTTCCTGCATAATTACCGAATAATAATGCTAAAATCGAAGCTAGAATAATCAATAAACCAAAACCAATAGCTAAACTATATTGAATTTTGCGAGTTTGATTATCTTCACATTCTTCTAAGTTAATTTCAATCATAGATTGATCATTGTTCGAACTTCGTTGCGTAACTTTAAAAACAGAAAATGGTAAAATGAGAACTTCTTCTTCATCTTTAACTATTGACATATTTTCAATATCAATTGCTGTTCGTTTTTGTTTCGTTCGATATCTTAATAGAACTGGAATTTTTTTATCATCCGAACGAGTATTATTACTCGTAAATAGTTTAGCAATTTCTCGTTGTTTCGATGTTGATACAAACGAACGATTTAAAATATGATTTCCAATTTGATAGGCTTCTAAATCATGTTCGTTCATTGTCGAACCACGATAAGTTATTCCACGATAATCATATCGATCGATATCAGGATGATTAATAATTAATGTTATGATATGAATTAAACAATTAATTAAACGATAGTTTGATATTGTACGTTGATTTTCTAATTCGAAATAATCTAAGATATATAGAGCTAAATGTTTATTGAGAATATGATGAAAATCATTTGTGAATGTATAAGCTTTGATAAAATATTTGAAGTAATTTTGTTCATGAATAGCATTTCGAAAGAAATCTTCGATTTTTTTTCGTTGTATATCAGTTAAATCTTCATGTTTGCAAATATATTCATTTAAATAATAATCAATAATTTCTAAAAGAATTCGCGTAATGAAATTTTTTTGATTATCATATGTTTTATAGAGATCAATTTGTTCACGAAATTCACGACGTTTTTCTATTAGATTCGTACCAATCAATGACCATTCGATATATTCATTTGTACGAAATCGATTCGAATTTTTCCATAATAAATATCTTATTTGTTCGAATGATTGTCGTGTTAATGTAACAAGAGCATAATCAGTGAGAAATAGCTGAATGATTTCATTCGATTGAGGACATGTAACTACATGTAACGATAGACTACCAAATCGACTTGATCGACTGATAATTCTATTATAAAAAAAATCATTTAAAGTGAGCGAAACTAGATCAGTCATTGTAATAGTGAAATGTTTTGTTTTATCATTTCATTTTATTAATATATTGCACAAAATGTCATATCGATAGATAAGAAAAAAGGAACATTTATAATATTCTTCTTATCTTCGTCGTCCAAAAACAACACACCAATAGTTTTGTCCAGTTGAACTTTTGGCAAGAGCTGCACCAATTTCTGTGTAACTACCATTGAGAATATTTCTTCGATGACCGTCACTATTCATCCATCCGGTCATAACAGCAGAAACAGATGTTTGACCAAATGCAACATTTTCAGCAATCATTGCATAGGAATATTTAGCTTGATCAGCTCGATCGGCAACAGTTACACGACCGGGAATATTTTCTGTATGTGTCATTTGATTATTTTTTGCCATCCAATTGGCATGTTTTTGTGCTGCACGTTGCAATCGACTATTTACTTTCAACGGAGAAAGATGGTGGTTATGTCGTATGTCATTATGTGCTTTATATAAATGCATTGTATAATATTATTTTCTACTATATGCTAACAAAATGTTCTACATGCATTTAAATATACCGTCAATCGAGCCACCTGAGTCACGATGATTTTCTCATCTGTGAACCATCCAAACATGACTCTTGAGAAAGTGAATCAGAGCGAACGAAGGAAGTAAATAAATATATGCACATCATGATTACACATAGGTATATGTCTTTTCTTTTTCGTTTTTTTTTCTTTCTTTCTTTCTTTCTTTCTTTCTTTTTTTCACTGACGTAGACAATTGCATTACTAACCGATTAAAAAACAAAATGTCAACTGATGAAAATCTTCGTAAAGAATTCGATTCGATCGATACAAGTTTGTTTCGATTTCAATCGATAAAATAGAAAATTTTCATTTCCATAATTTTAGATCGATCAGGAAGAATATCGGTCGATGATTTTCGACGAGTCGTTTTTGGTATTGGTTCATTTCAAGGTTTTCGTACGGCAACTATCGACACATATCTTGCTGAATTAAGTGATCATACTGGATTTATCACATTTCCTCAATTTAAAGAGTTCATGCAAGCAAGTACACAATCATGTGATAATCCACTTGTACTTGCTGAATTACGACTTGCATTTAATGATGTTGATGTCAACAAAGATGGATTTATATCACATTCCGAAGCACTTAAAGGTATAACGTTAGCTGGAGAACGTATCGAAGGTATATCTTTCGATCAAATAGCTCAACAATTCGATGAGAATGGAGATGGACAATTGTCATTACAAGAATTTTTAGAGAATTTCAAGAAACTTTTAACATGATTATATTTTGTGAATTAAGAAACACGATGAAAACTAGCAAACAATTGATCTTTTTGATATTCTTCCCAAATATTTTCTCCTTTATCAATAAAATATCCTCGACGATGATGATAACGATACGGTGCATCCCAATAACCATTTTGATTTCCAGCAATAAGATACATTTGTTCAGGTTTATCTGCATAACACCAATGAACTTCATTCGATTTCTTGTAGAAGTAAACAAACATATTTCTTGATTCATCGGATATTTTAACGGTCTCTGGAATACGTTTTTCTGATGTTTCTTCTACTGATAATGTATCCATACATTTTAATTGAATAACTTTTGCATCGGGAATTATATTTTTGACTATAAAACCACTGTATGGATAGAAAACAACTTCTTCTTCTTCAGGAAACATTGAATATTTCGAAATATCGGCACGATATGTCCAATCATTATCAGTGGCTTCTATTTCAAATGTATAATCACCAAAAACATGTGCTATATCTCTATTTTTCGATGTACATGAAAATGTCGGCCAAAGAAATTGTAGACCAACTTTATATTCTTGTTTGACATGTGCAGCTGAAATACATAGACCACGATAAAGATTAATTGTATCTTTATGATTATTATTTTTAATTGCTTTTCGTAGATTATTAATAAAATGAACGTTTTCTTTTAATACATCGTAATCATCATTGAGAAGTGCTAAATTAATCTTGGCATAGTATTGTCCATCTTCTTTAGTCCATCGTGAAAATATGTCATGTTCTGCTTCATCTTGAACTGGTGTATCCATGATTTCACGATAACATGGACGACGAAATGTTGGTAGAAGAAATCGTGATGTTTCACAGGAAAATTTGTCGGTAGCTCCGCGAGTTCCTCGTGACATTTTTAGTTAAGTATATTGTAAAATGAAGAAACAAAAAAAAAACTTTTTTGTCGAGTTCGTTTATTTTAGCTTACTGACGGGTGTGATAAAAAGAAAAAGAAAAACATTTCTATAGCAACGGAACGATCATGTAAACCAATTATATTGAAAGTTTTACGATGAAAGAAAAAACATCTTGAAGGTGAGGGTGAGGGTGAGGGTATTAAATAAAGAATACAATCTTAAAGAAAGTTATCGTTTCTTCAAGATTATGATTCAAAAAAAATTTAAATACAAATACGATTAAATCTAGCGAAAAGTTTATCTATGTGCTATATCTTTGTTTTTTGAAGTCGATGTAAAAGTTGGCCATAAAAAATGTGAACCAATTGTATATTCTTGTTTAACGAGTCCACGCGGCATAGCGAAACCACGATATAATTTCATTGCAGCTTGATGATTACTGTTTTTAATTGCTGTTCGTAGATTATTAATAAATGAATATTCGTGTTTTAATACATTGGGATCATCATTGAGAAGTGCAGAATTGATAATTCGATAATACTGTCCATCTTCTTTTGTCCATCGATGGAATGTTTCTTTTTCTTCTTGATCTGTAACTTTTTCTCGTTTCAGTTGGCTATAGTTCGGACGACGAAATGTGGGTAGAAGAAACCGTGATGTATCGGATGAAAATCTTTTGATAGTACTTTTTCCTCGAGATATACTCAAATAAATATGTTGGCACTGATGATCGAGATTTTCGTTTCTTTCTGAATTTTTTCTGTTTTTATTCGCCAAATGTGACATCATGGTTGAGTAATGCTGTTGAATGATTCATTTCGAATGATTTTTCCAATAGAAACATTATACGAAACTATGTAGGGGGTCGATTATTTTTAGCATATCTTACTAATCGACTACTATTTGATAATCCGAAGAGTAAGAAACAATAACATTAACAATGAATCTCTCAAAAATAAAATGTAGAATATTTATCAGTACTTCTATAGATTGATTTGAAAATGTGTCGACAGTCATATAATACATAAATTTTCAGGAACCAAATAGAAATATGGTATGATTTACATATAAAATCAAATAGTATAATGCGATTGTAGGTAATCTATGAGGGAACAGGTACCTCGCCATCACGAATAATGTTAATTATAGATTATTCTTTTCTTTTGCATGCTTGTTTGCCAAGAAAGTGTGGAATCAGTATAATTTCATAAGCAAAATAAGGTAGAGTGTGAGAGTTTTTATTTTAATTTTATTTCTCAGCTATGAGTAGAATAAGTAGGGAGGGAAGTAGAGTTATAATTCATGTATCGGTTCGTCCAAAGCAGGAGAAGGTAAATCAACAATTGGCCATAATATTTCTCTTTAAAACAGATTTTCTTTTTTTTATCTTATTTATTTAGAATTATCCGCTTTCAATACCACATGATCCAGAGCACGTAAGTATATCGATACATGTATATACGTATAATATATATTTAATAAAAATCTTTAGCAAGAAAATATCGAAACGTCTAATTTGTCTCTGAATACTATTTATGTAACTCATAAAAGAGATCCATTTTCGACACTCTTAGAAGCTATCAAATATCGAAAAAAATCCTCGAAGAAAAGAAGAAAATGCAGAAGACGTTGTGGTTTTTATCTGTGGCTATTATGTGTATTATATTGCTGTTTAATGGCTTTATTAGCTATTTTAGCTGCTCTTTTACTTAGTTTATCTCGAAAACAATCAACTTCCACAGTAACTACAACGACAAGTACATCAACAACAAGCATAACAACAACAAGTACAACAACAACAAGTACAACAACAAGTACTACAACAACAACTACAACAACAACAAGTCAGTAGAATATATTGATTAGCATACATCAGTATTGATTGAACTTTTTCTATTTTACAATAGCACATAAAGATTGTCTAAGCTTAAATATTCTCAATGGGACTGCTTATCCTGGATATGATATCATATCTAAAGCGGTATCAACTTATATTGAGTGCTGTGAATGGTGTTTTGTGACACCAACCTGTGTCGTTTTTACTGTTCGGTTACCTGAGGGTGGTGGCGGTTGTTTTCTGAAAAATTCAACTGCCGGTGGAATAAGTTTATGTTCCTATTGCATTAGTGCATCAATCTAAATATATTCTATTTCGAACGAATGAATAATAGATGTAGCCGATCTATCGATCGGGTTTTTTTTGTTCTTCTGTTTATTTCTTTTCTCTTTATCTGACGAACGTCGATGTTGTGTTTTTTTATCAGTTCTTTACATTTTTTTTCTTTCTATCCGACACGTGTTTGACTATTTTTGCCGTTCTCTCCTCTAATTCATTGATTATTTATGGTATATAGCAACGGAAGCAAGTTACAATAATCTTCGTATTTGCTTTATTATTAGACGTTTATAAATCAAAATGGCAACTGCAACTACAACAGATGATTTAAAATCTTTAATTAATATTCATTCACATTGTATTAATGATGATTACAAAATCTTTGCTAATATGAATTTAGGTGAAGGTATCAGTGGTAAAGTTTATAAATGTGAACATCGACAAACGGGACGAAAATGTGCTCTTAAAGTATTATAAATTGATCAATCATATATATATATATATAAGTATATAAAAATTATAGATTCTCAAAGATACGGAACTCAGTCGACGTGAACTTACAATGCATTTAAAAGCGTGCAAAGATTGTCCATATATTGTTGAAATCGTCGATGTTTACGTCTGTTTAGTTCTTTTTTTGTAAACTTTCAATCAAAATCATTCTTGTAAATATTTTAGAATAATATGCAAGGCTCGAACAGATGTCTGTTAATTGTTATGGAATGGTAAAATGTCTTTGTATTTCTCGTTTGATTAATAATAGATTAAGTCATTGAATAGTATGGAAGGTGGTGAACTTTTTTATCGAATTCAACAGCGAAAAACAAAGCCGTATACTGAACGTGATGCTGCTCGATTTATCTCTATGATCGTTCAAGCTGTTGCTCATCTACATAAAATGGATATTGTAAGAGTTGTTTCATGAAAAGTCTTTATACTATTGTGTTATTTAGGCACATCGTGAGTTGTATAATGAAGTAAAAACGGAAGTGATTGTAAATGTTTTTTTCATTTCGGTTAACAGGTGATTTAAAACCAGAAAATCTTTTATTTACAAGTAATGCCGATGATGCAATTCTGAAACTCACAGATTTTGGATTTGCTAAACAAGGTATGAAAATAAAAATCTATTCTATTCAATAGATGAATTTGTATATTTATTTTTATTACAGGAAAGAACGAATCAAAACCACTAGTAACACCATGGTAAAACAATAAACGATTCATGACTAGTCATTTTGTTTGTATTTAGTTATACTGCGTATTATGTTGCACCGGAGATTCTATCATCCGTTAGATATGATAAATCTTGTGATATTTGGGCATTAGGTGTCATCATGTATATTCTTTTATGTGGTTATCCACCGTTTTATTCGAATGCCGGGAATAAATTAACAACAGGTATGAAACGAAGGATTCGAGGTGGTGAATATACATTTGATGGTCCTGGATGGGAGAATGTTTCGGACGACGCTAAATCAACTATTAAATTGATGCTTACTGTTGATCCCGAACAACGTATTAGTATTGATCAGATTCTAACATGTTCATGGCTTAGTGAACCTGGTTCTGAACGAACAATTGATACTAGTGTACTTGATGATAGTGATAATTTGAATGGAATTCGAGTATGTGACTTTTAATATTGTTATTAAATAACAATTAATTTTGTTTTATTTTAGACTGAACGTGAGTATTTTTATTCATCGAAATACAAAGAAAGTTTCGTCTTGTTTTTTGGTTTTTAGTTGCCTCAGCAAATGAGATATTACGTTTGCCTGACGATGACGCACAGGTAGTCATACAAGGACCAGAAGCATCTCGTATTGCGAAAAAACGTGCAGCAAAAAAAATGTCTCAATGATTAATTCTGTTCGAGATTTTTTATATGTAAATAAATTGAAAAACACTATATAAAGTTACTTCGTTCTTTTTCTTATCGAAGTCGATGTAAAAGAAAAACATAAATTTTGGGTAAAAAAGAAAAGAAAAAGCTTTTTTTTCCTTTTTTATTGACTCATGTTATTTCTCCTCGTTGCACAATGCAACCAAAAGAAAAAGAGTCAAGTCAATGGTTTGACATGTGATCGGAAGTGTGTTACATCGATGTATAATTTTCATTTTAGAGCATTTTAAATCTAAGAAATGACGGATAACAATTCAGTTACAACGCAAGAGTAAGTTTTACTCAAAAGACAGACTAAACGTATCAACAAATGAACGATATTCTAGCTCGTCGAGTACTTCCAAACAATTTCCATTTCCCGTCCGACACAATTCTATCAATGAGGATTATATTCTTTCCCACACAAGTTTAGGTGTGGGTATTAGTGGTAAAGTCTACCAATGCGAAAATCGACAAACAGGAGAAAAATGTGCTCTCAAAGTAGATGTTTAATTTCCATAGTTTGACAGACATATCTATCGATTGAATATTTTCATTTTACAATAGATTCTCATCGATACAGATCTTAATCGACGACAAATTTTAATGCATAAAAAAGCATGCGAGGATTGTCCGTACATTGTTCAAATCATTGATATTTATGTAAAAAGTTATCGATTTTGAATTTTATATTTAAAACAAACGTTCTTTTAGAAAAACAATCACAAAGGAAAACATTGTCTGTTAATTGTTATGGAACGGTAAAAATATCTTTGCATTTCTCGTTTGATTAATAATAGATTAAGTCATTGAATAGTATGGAAGGTGGTGAACTTTTCCACCGAATTCAAAAACGATCAGAAAAACCATATACTGAGCGTGATGCTGCTCGATTTATCTCCATGATTGTTCAAGCTGTTGCTCATCTACATAAAATGGATATTGTAAGAGTTGTTTCATGAAAAGTCTTTATACTCTTATATTATTTAGGCACATCGTGAGTTGCATAGTGAAGTAAACGTGGAAGTAATTGCAAATGTTTTTTCTTTCGGCTAACAGGTGATTTAAAACCAGAAAATCTTTTATTTACAAGTAATGCCGATGATGCAATTCTGAAACTCACAGATTTCGGATTTGCTAAACAAGGTATGAAAATAGAAATCTATTCGATAGATGAATTCGTATATTTATTTTTATTAAGGAAATAACGAAGTATTACCATTAGTAACTCCATGGTAAAACAATAAATGCTTCATGATTTAGTCATTTTATTTGTAATTTAGTTTTACTGCATATTATGCTGCACCTGAAATTCTATCATCCGTTAGATATGATAAATCTTGTGATATTTGGGCATTAGGTGTGATAACATATATTCTTCTATGTGGTTATCCACCGTTTTATCCTAAACATGATGAAAACGGTTTGACACCAGGAATGGAACGTCGAATTAAAGCAGGCCGATATGAATTTTTCGAAGATGATTGGGCTGATGTTTCGGAAGAAGCTCAATTAATGGTTCGACGAATGCTTATGGTTGATCCCGAACAACGTATTACAATTGATGAAATTCTACAATCATCATGGTTAAGTGAATTTGTATCTGATCGATCGATTGACATGAGTTCACTTGTCGATCCTGAAAATTTGAATCAAATTCAAGTAATTATCATTGAAACTCTTCGAATTTGTTTTTCCTCATAATTTTCTTTTGTTTAGACTGAATGTAAGAATAAATGTACAAATTGAATTTATCTCTGTTTGTTATTTTTAGTTAGTTCGGCAAATGCTAGTTTACGTGAAACAACTGATGATATGGAAGTGCCTATTATTCGACCAGAAACATCTCGTATTGCAAAAAGACGTCTTGGCAAAAAAGAAAGTCAAGACAAATAAAAGTCGTTTTTTGTCTTTATTTAATAATATTAAAAAAAAAGTTAAATATTTTCATCATCAACGAAAACAATCGTTGCATTTGCATTATCATGTTTAGCTTTATGCGTATCAAAAAGACGTGTAAGAGCATCCATGTATTTTTTATGATATTCATCAACAATTTTCGGTGTAATTTCGTCGGAAGATAATTTAGGTACGTCAATAGGTTCACCAACATAAGCATCAATAGGATGACGATTAGGTAGAATACCGAATTTATATTGAAATATACCACGACCATGAAATAATGGCAACGAATAGCCCATTTTCTGTTGTAAAAACGTTTGAATCGTTCGTAATGTTGAACCACGTGGATTTTGTACTTGTTCGTATAAATCATTTTCTCCAAATGAAAATATTGGAACTAAACTAGCACCATTGGCAAGAGCAATTTTAATGAAACCTTTACGATTTTTTAATGTTAAAAGATATTTCGATGATGGACGTGCATCGAGCGCTTCTTTCGAACCGCCAAGTACTAATAAAAGACTATTGCCATTGCCTTTTCGTAGAATATAATTACAGGACTCTTTCGATGCATCGCACATGCCCATCATACTAAGAAACATTTCGTAAAATGGAATATTAAAATTTGCACCCAGTGTAAGAAAACGAAGATTAATCCCTGGAAAGAATTGTTCAAAGCCTGTTGCTTCAGTTGCAAAATTACCAAAACCACCAAGAGAAATAATTCCGTGCGGATGATAACCGAATATATACGATCGATCCGGTGGAAGATCACAAGTTTTATGTAAATGAATTGGAAAATAACCTTTAGATAAACACAAAAAGAAAATGAGTCTTTGTTTTCATTTCATCTACTAACCAGCATACCATTTCCACCAGGTAATTCGTCGAAGCCATTGTTGTCGATGTCCACCTTGTTTCGGATGTTTACGAAGTGTCACCATCCATATTAGATAAAGAAGCATGGCACCGGATATGAGCCAACTATCCGAACGAAGTAGAGTGATAGTTAGAAATAAACAAAACCATGGCAATATCCACCAAACTACAATAGTTAATGTTTGACATCGACGATATAACGGAATATTCAATGGTGCAAATATACGATTATCTGATGATGATGTTGAATTCGTACTCGTATTCGTCATTTTGTTCGAATGAAGGAGAACGAAGTTTATAATTTTTTTTATCTTTTTTTTATTTTCTCTTCCAATAATTTCAAACGAACGAAAAGATGTCACTATTCACTGTATGGTAAAATTCATTCAAGTTTTATGTTTTATTTGTGTATTCAGAAAGGATGAGATCTGCAGCTCGAGCTGCAATTGCATAAGTCAGTGATTGTGTATTCGCTGAAAAAGATGATGGAGCAACAGATGCATCAACAATTCGAACACCATCTACTCCCCAAACTTTCATATTGAGGGGATCAACAACGGATAGTGTATCTCTGCCCATTTTACACGTACCAATGTAATGAAAGCCAGTTGTTGCATTCGTACGAATCCATTCGATTAATTGATCACGAGTTTGATAGTTTGATCCGGGCAAAACTTCTTTGAAATTCCATTTTGAAAAAGCTGGTTGAGATAAAAGTTCTCGACTTAATCTAATCGAATTGATGACTCGATCGAAATCAGACGAAACACTCAAATAAGCGGGATCGATAGCTGGTGACAATAAAGGATTCGTATTTTGTAACATTACTGTACCACGTGATTTATATTGTTGAATATTCGGTGAGAGAACTAATGAATTTTGCCAATCAGTTGGCCAGGAATTTCCTATCATATTTCCTGTACTAAATAATAATTCAATATTTGTTAATGAGCCTGTTTCGTTGCCATTTTTTACTGCTGTTTGTTGAGTACTCTTATCGGCAGCAAATAAGACTGCACTTAAGAACGAAGCTGGTGGACTTTCGATATTCGTCATATTTGTTGTAAAAACTAAATTAACAACAAGATCATCACGAAAATTAAGACCAACACCAGGAAGATCTTTAACAACATTTATGCCTAATGATTTCAATTGAGTTGCATTACCAATACCACTCAATTGTAAAAGTTTAGGTGAATTAATTGTTCCACCACTAAGTATAAGTTCTCGTTGAACAGCTATCGAATATTTGCATTGATGTTCTTGACTATATAATTCGACATGACTTATTTTCGGAATTGATCCATTTGTAAAATTAAAACCAAGAGCTTGAAGACCTGTAGCCAAATGTAGATTACTTGGCATTTTTGTTTGAAGATATTTTTCATAGGAAGTCACTCGTTTGTATGTAAGATTTGTTTGTTTGAATTTCGAATCATTCTGAACATTATTAATACTCATAACAAAATTAGCAATACCAAGCATATCAGGTCCATGATTATACGATGGATTATAAGGAAATCCCATTGATCTCGAAGCTTCAAAGATACTATCAACTAAACCTTGTGTATCATTGGCAGGATAGACAACATTTAAAATATTTTCTACAGCATCAAAATAGGGTGTCAATGTTTCAGAATTCCAACCGATAGCACCTTCATCAGTTTTCCAAGCATCCATCCTAAATAGAAATACAAAAGTAGAAAAAGAAAATTGTTTGTTTACTATTACCATTTTTGACCACCTCGAACATAACCCATTGCATTATGCATAGCACTGCCTCCAGTACCTTTTGCAAAGCCAAGACCTATAATTCTATTGTTTAATTCAGTTTGTGGAATACTTTGAAAATTCCATTCTAATGTATCATTATGTACAACATTTAACCAGAGAGCTGGATCTGCAATGTTTGTATTATCATTATTTCCCGTTTCAATACCTGCTTCAACTAATAATATATTCATTTGTAAAGCATTTGCAAGTTTACTAGCAACAATACAACCAGCAGCACCTGCACCAATAATAACTATATCATAATTGTCAGCACGTAATGATGATTTACATTCGGGAATATCATTTCGTGAATTGAAACAATTTGAACCCGAAAATAATATAAAAGAAACTACAATGACTACATAAATATTCATCATTTCAGGAAATGCATATCAACGATGACTATGAATATTTTGCTTTACTTTATTCTAATAATGACATGACAAAGATAAAACTTGTTATTTGGCTTTCTTTTCTTGTGTCATAAGAATAGAAAAACTTGTCATGTTACGTAGCTATATAATCATGCCTTCTTTTCTTTTTTTTTTCTTCTATCAGTTGGACTCGTTGAAAAAATAATTTTCTTCAATCATCATGATGAAAACGTCAGTTTCAATTTTGATTATATTCGTTCTATGCATATTCAATTATTTAACTGCTCATTCAACATATTATCCACATGTTGCAATGAAACAAAGTAAAAATACTGGCGTACGTACACTTCCAAATCCACCACCTGGTATTATAAGTTATCACATACATATTACATATACACTCTTCAATCCTGATGTATGTATAAATTGAATAAAAAAAATAAATATTGTATTATGAAATGTATCACATTTTTAGTCTGTAAAAGAAGCGTTAATACTTCGTAATCGAACTCGAGAACATTTTCAAAATTTTCTCGGTCCTGATTGTACAGATAGATATGATTATGGATATTTGTGTATGATCAATGATCATGATATTGGTATCTAAGACAAGATTCTTTTATATTAACTATATAGTTCATTATCTTTTAGAAAATACAACACTTATCGGTGGACCTTTCGTTAGTGGTGAATGGTCAATCTTCATTCCACTCGGATATTATCCTTTGATTACTCCTTGGCTTATGCAAAACCGAGGCAATCTATCCATGTTATTACATCCGAATACAGGATATGAATATGAAGATCATAGCATTTGGGCAATGTGGTCCGGTCAACCATGGCCATTGGATATGTCCATATTCGAACAAGGAACACAAACAAATGAATTTGATGTATGTAAATATGATTTTATTGTTATAGTGTTAGTTTAGTATTTCTGATGTTTCTTCTAGCATCATCCGGGTGATTCAGACAATCCACAATGTCTTTTCAAAGGTGCTGTATGTGGTGACGATCAATTCAGTCCATTGACTCTATGCTGTTATCAACTTGCATGTAAAAGTGCTGAAACAATTGTAAATGGTGCTCAAAATTTCACAATTCATCGATGTACTTGATATATAGAACTAGAACTATTGAAATAAAATGTAAAACAAAAAACTTTTAATTATTCTACAGTTTATTATACAGTATTAAAAAAAAAGAAGATTCAAAGTTACATGCCAATCTTGCTTAAATTATCGATTGCTTTTAAAACAATTCGATTACCATTGACACCGGTAACTTGAAATAATGAGTAAGGAGAAAATAAATACTCTTCTTCAGTGGGATAGAACGAAATAGTTGATACATCTCGTACTTGTAAACATCCACCGTAAATATGAATTTCAAATAAAGTATTACCAAAAATTGCTGCCTTATGTTCAGCTTTTGATGTTGAAGTAAAACCAGGAAATCGAAATACAGTGCCATTGGTAAAAAATGCTTTTTGACTACTATTTAATGTCATGCCACGATATACCACTACATTTGATGAAGGTGCATTATAATTAATTTGACGAGTAGCTCTACGAATCAACGGCATTAGTTTTGATACTACATCTATATTATCTCGACACAATTGTTCGTTTATGTAGCAATAGAATTTTTGATGTGCAATAAATAAATCGGAAGTATATGTTCGAGTAATATCGTGTCCATCCGGTATACTTTCTATTGTTTGTATAATGGTTTCAAAATTTTTGCTACTATCAGTTAACGAACGTAGAGAACTAATTACAGATGTTTTTGCCGGATGTTTTTCTGTCTGGTCATAACGCTTCAGAAAGTTTGTTTGATAAAATTGTTGTTGGGTAATAATCGGTGTAGAATAATCAAATCTATCTTGCCGAGGTGCATTGGATACTGACATATTATGTGTGAACAAGAAAATTAAAACAAATTATTGTCGTTTCTCAATATTTATAAATATGTGATTCACTTTATCTCAAGAATTGAGATTAAACTGTGTAATTTCCAAATATGTGTGTTTTTTCCATTTTCGTTACTCATGACGTCACCCTCAATATTTAACTTCGTTTTTCTTCTTTCTTTCAATATACCCAGTGATAACAAAAAATTCTTGTCTACAATGGACCACTATTTGTTTTTTGTTCTTTCATACAGTTATAGAGAAACAGATAATACACATTAAACGAATATCTGTTTTGATCGCAGATAATTATGAAATAAATATTTAAGTTTTCGACGAAACAATGGACTTGAGAGAGTAAAAACACAGAATGTTGTGCAAGCACTTGTCACTGACAAATAACCAGCTATTTGTCCACATAATTCAGTGATAGCAGTTCGACGAATATCGTATCTATGAGTAGTATTAGTAGTTTCTATTGCTAAATACAACCAATAGATTGCAACAGGAGTCGATAATAAACTAAAGTAAATACATTGCACGAGCATCATTCGAATTAATTGTCTATCAGTACTTCCAGAACGTTGCAAACGTTTTTGATATCGTTCGAATTTTTGTTTGATTTCTTTACCATTCGATAAAGTATACAAATTACGAATATGATATTTTCTCATTATTCGTTGTATCTGTCGAATTGTAAGCCAACAAAAAATGAGCATAATAATTGGCGAACCCAAACTAAATCCTATCAATGTCCATATGCCATGAAGAAGTGCTGGACTACTTTGATTTGAAGGACATCGAATTTTAGCATATTGATCTTTAATCTTATATTGAATTAATACATAACTGTTTGCAATAGCACATATTAAAACAGTAAATAGAATAACAATAGAAGATATACGAACATTACTAAATGAACGCATCCATGTCGATCTTGAACTACATAAAAATCTAAATTCCAGTGGAAAAATTCTATGAAATGTTTATATATTTAAATGTTTGTCGTAATTTACCGATCAATAGAAGCAAGTGCAATAAACCATGATGTCTGTGTTCTAGAACAATTCAAATATCGTCATGTTTTTTTTTGTTAACTACAAATTTATATCTATACTTTGACCAGAATACAATAAACGAAAGAATTTTACATGTTACATTTGAATATCCAATTAGATCAATTTGATATCCAAGTTGAAGAAGACGTAAAGGAATAACTATGTACGTAACAATCATACCACTAATGGTAGCTGCAAGAAAATAACGTACACACGGATTTTTACGTAATTTTGGACGTGTAAATACATAGAGATTTAATGAGTGACCAATTGTACCAAGAAATATTAAAAAAAGAGACCAAAATCGAACGAATACAATCGTCACCATTCGAATTGACTCCACATCAGACTCGGTAATATTCGATATTGACATATTGTTGTATCTCTAGAGAAAAAAAACTCAAAATGAGAAACTTATATATTCATTGAATTGAAAAACACCATACAGTCAATTAGAAACATTGCACTTACCTTTATTCTTAATAGAATGAACGTTCATGTAAAAAAAATGTCTAGAGTTCAATCTGCTTTTACTTAAATGCCCTTACTGCGTGCTAATTCTCTGGTTTATCAGATAATTTATAAGTGACTTGTAAAGAATTTTCTTTCATGGATAAAATTTTTACTCTCAATATATATTCAGAAAATGTTTGACCCAACTATTCTTTTGTTATTATTCATACACAATAGAAAAAAGAAAAAAGAAAACATTTTTTTCCTGAACTGCAATTAAATAATTGTAAGTCTGCATCGAAGAGCATAATAACATTACTAACGATATGAATCTTCACAAAGATTTTCTTTCATTCTATTTTTAAAAAGACTATGAAAATGTCCTCATAATTGATTAATGAAAACAGAAATTTGTGACTATAATAAATAAAGTCTATTGTATTTATCTATCGAAACATTTTCAATAATAAAAATGAAATTTCGATCTCATATATAGAACAAATGAATGCCCATTGTTATCTGCTTTATAAGTATGCGTATTTGATTATGAATATTGATAAGAAAAGATTAAAAAAAAATCTTGTTGGCTTCAGTTTATTTCTTAGTTTTGAAGAAGAATAATTTGCTAAAAGGAAGTCTCCAATTAGTTAAATGAGTCGCATATGAAGGAAAAGTATATTAAAATATTAATTCAGAGAGAATACGATCGAATTCTTGTTTTCAAAAAAAATATCATATAATACATTTCTCGGAAAAAAAAGTAGATTTATAAATTTTTTTCTAGAACGGAACTCACATACGTTTTGGCTTGATTTCATGATTGAAGTCAAGAGGTTATAATACTTAATTTCCAGAACATTGTCTTTCGTTTATAGATCATATGCCAAAACGAAAAATAGAAACGTGTTTCTTAAAGATTAAATCACCATACTATTCGAAGATGAATATGATATTTATTCGTTTGTTCATCAAATAGAACCTTTTCTGTTTGAAAACATGATGATGCTCCTAATAAAACTTCTTGCTCTTCAGGAAAATTCGATACAGTTGATATATCAAGATGTTGAGATTGTGACGGAATATTAATAATAATTAGTGTATTACCATATAGTTCAGCTAATTGACGATTTTTACTAGTGGATGAAAATCCAAGCCATTCTTTTGGAAATTTATGTAGTGAACGTTTATAATCTTCTATTTGTTCCATTTCTAATGTTGCACCTCGATAAACTATTCCTTTATATGAATATTGCTTTTTTAATTCATCTGAAGAAAAACTATTCCAAAGAAAATCACAAAAAGGTCCTAATGTATCCACTTTCGATAAATCTTCTTCTCGCAATATTTGATTCAATAATTTATAGAGAAAACATTCTCTTGTATATAAATATAGACAACGTAATGAGATTTCTTCCCAAGATTGATTTTTAACATCTAAAATTTGTTTAGCTAACCATTCACCTTCACAATCTTGTCCTAATAGATGAGCTTCATAACGTATACCATCGGCTGCTCTTTCTGCACGTTCAGTTAGTGTTAAATCGAAACTTTTTTCACACCATTCTTCAATAAATTTCGGTGTCATATATTGACCTTCATTTTTAAAAGATTTCGTTGCATTCACACAATCATGACTTGGTAAACTAAAACGTTCTTCTCTTAAACATTGAAGATTTCTATCTGATATTCGTTTAATAGGTCGTTGTTTCGTTGTATCGATTTTGTGAATTTGCAAGAGTCTTTTGAGATCAATAATATACTCATCTATATCTACAATCGGCAAATTTGCTTGAAAAGCTTCTTCGATAATTGTCATTTTAATATCAGAATATGTTGTCCATTCTTCTTCTTCTTCATTTGTTTCCCATGGATTGGCATTCGATTTCCATAACCATTGATATTTATTCGACATTGTTTACGTGTCGATACAACGTACTATTCTTGCAATGATTATTTAGTTGAAAGAGAAAAACAAAATACGTTACATTAAACACGAGTGATTCATTTCGTCATTTTTTACGTATTCTGTTCTCGACACTGTATAGAACGGTTAACTGATGCGTAATATTTTTATGAATAATATCAAGGTTCCGTTTTTTTTTGGTATGTGCATATTTAAGGTTTGCAATGAGTAACTATCGACGGTTTTGGAGCTTCGATCCGAAAGATTCGTTCGAATGGCGAACTTATTCCGATATTTTACTTCAACAAATTATTTCCGAACAGAATCGTTATTTAAGAGTCAATTCTTGTCCTCCAAAGATTATTCGAAAACGAAAAGAATCTAAAAAAATTCGAAGTCTTTCAGAAAATAATTTACTACAACAAAAAACTCGAACTCATTTTACATCATGTCCATCTTTAGCATTCGAATGGCCAGACAATCTCGAACAAAATAATGATATTCTTTCAATGTTTCGTTCGAAACAATTCGCCATTCTGTCTGGCTCAGCTTCAGGTTTATCATCGATTGGTTTACAGAATCTTGTCAAACGTTACACAAATATTTCTCTTGATGATAATAATGACAAACAAACAGCTTGGAACATAATCGAACCACATTTTTTCCAAGGACCACCACGTATTCGACTTGAAACCGTGTTCGATATTCTTCAACAATATATCGATCCAAATTTATCCCTATTAGATGTTCTCACAACTGATACGCCAGCTATTGATCAATCACATGAGATTCTTTCGATGTTAGCATTGACATCAACAATTGTCACAACAAATTTCGATCATTTAATTGAAGATGCTGGTCGTTTTCATCTTAGTACGAATGAACAAATCGTACCATTTGATGTATTCTGTACTGAAGAACATTTTCAAAAAGTACACAATTCGATTCTATCCAATAAGAGATCAACTGATTTCGTCGGTCTATGGAAAATACATGGTACTGTTGCAATATGGAAGAATAATGAAAAAGTTCTGATGCGAGCCGATGAAGATGGCGGTCCAATAGTTACACTCAAACGATTATCTCTTACACGTGAATCCAATGAACGTCGAATGTTCTTACATTATCTCTTAGAAACCAGACCATTTCTTATTCTTAATTATTCAGGTACCGATGATTTTGATGTAACACGTTGGTTGAAAACAGTCGAACAACCCAAAAATGTTCTTTGGATTCAACATGTCAACGATATAAGTGAGCCTGTGTTTTGGAATGGTACTGAAATTGCTCAAAGTTCACCGAATGTTATTGCTTGTTTTGATCGTGCTCTGATAGCCATGGCTAATGCTTGGCATGAACGGGGTATTGCCGATCGTTTAACTGTTGTTACAACAAATAATTCAATTGAATTTCTATTAAAACTTATTCCATTAAATCTTCCTGAAAAAAACAATGAAATCAATCGAATGGAATCCTATGAAGAATATACATTATCTCCTCCAACTCCTTGGCAAAATTATATCGTTAGTGGTGCAATGCTTTCACATTTATCGTATTTTTCTCTTGCAAAAAAATATTTCGATTATGCTGCAACAAAATCTCGACGAGGTTTACGAGAATATTCGGTTGCCAAAATAGCAGCTGCTGAAGCATCGATTGAAATCGGAGATCGAACTGGTCGTATTCAAGCGATGAACGAAGCTATCGACGCAGCTAAAACTGCACCTCTCTCATTACGATCTTGGGCAAATCGAAAATCAAAATATATAACGGCAATGGTGAAACGATTTGTTGAATGTGATGGACAAGCTATTGCCATTACTGAATTACAACAACTTTTAGATCAATGTGGTAAACCAGAAGATTCAATTTCTAGCCGAGATAAGAATGTTGCACATGATGCTGCTATTCTATTAGCACAATTAAGACGATTTGTACCTTCAAGTCCAGAACCATCGGATATAGCTCGACAATGGATTGAATCCATTCCGAAACAAGGTCTATTACATACGAAAGCTTTAAATTTACATGAAACAGCTTTAAATAAATATCAATTAGCAAAAACGATCGAAAATATTGATTTTGCTATGCGTTTAATGAAAGAAGCTATTGAGATTCGAGAAGAATTGGGTCATATGAGAGGTCTAGTTGCTAGTTTAAATGTTCTTGGTTCGATGCAGATGAGACGTGCCGATTGGTGTCAACCATTTCCTCATATTTATATTCAACATTCAGCTGAACAATTTCGTCGTTCGATCGATTATTCCGATAAACATGCATCGATTTTCGATCAATTTCAAGCACGTATACATTTAGCTATATGTTTACTTCGATATTCTGAAATCTTCGAAAATAACATTGAATTATCTGAACTTATCGATTATTTTCAAACAAAATCATCGGATGATCTTCGTACACAAATTGAAAGTGAATTTTGTTTAACTATGAATATTTTCACAGATTTAACATTAACCAATGATGAAATCTTTGACAAAGCAAGTCAATCTTTCGAAAATCTAGCAAATAAATATACATCATACAATGATGCTCGTTTAATTCGTATTCTAGCTGCAGCACGGTTTAATTCCGAATTATGTCATGGTTGGAAAAATGGACATGTACATAAATCGAATTCTGAATTAACAAAAGATATTATTACACGTAAAATATCAAATGATAATAATGCATATTGGTCTATGCGAATATTACGTGCAGAAAATTATTTACCAAATAATCGTCATGAACAATTGCAATTACTTCTTGATCCATTATCACCTTAGTTTAGTTCATTTATTATTCAAAATGTAAAACAATCTCTCGAAAATTCTTCAACCAATTCTTATTATATCCAATAGCATCGTAGATCAATTGTTTATTTTCCATTGAATTATTTTGTTTTTTAAATAATTTCAATCCATTTTCAAATTGATTTAAATCAATTGCTGTATGACATAGATTATGTTGAACTAGAATATCCTTGTAGATTTTATGAGCAACTTGCATAATTGGTATTCCAATCAGAGCAAATTGATATGCCATACTTGTTTGATAATAGAAAATTCCATCAGCTAGAATCTGTGCTTCATCACTAGTCAATTGCGATAAACTTGCTTGAATATGTGAGTTTTTCTCGAGCCAATTTTGAAATAAATTCCCATCATAGTTGTCTTTTTTAGCAGCTGGATGTTGATGAAAAAGAAAAAGTGTATTATGCAATGATTGCTGATCGATTTGTGAAAGTAAAGAAAGAAAATGTGGAAATGCTAGTTCATAATAAAGTTGATTATTTCCACCGAAATAAATGAATATATATTCAATATTTTTCCATCCATATTTATCTCGTAATTGAGTTCGTTCTAATTCACGACGTTGTTTTAATTTTTCTGCTATTTCAATCGGATAATAACCAATTCCACGAATGATTTTTTCATCAAGCTCAAGTCGAGCTAAATTTTTATTTGCAAATAGAATATTTTGACATAAACTCATCATTTCTATGCATCGATTCGAATAGCCTCCTGGAACATACTCTTCGGGATTATCATAATAACACCAGAAGTCTATCGTATTTGTCAATTTTCGAGCAAGTTTAACATCGAATTGATTACCAATATCGATAAGAATTTTGTCCACATTTTCTTTCATACAATTTTCAATAATCTTCGTTGCTAAATTATCTTCGTCAGATTCATTCATTCCATGAAGTGAAAAATGAAACATTCGAATTCTTTCGTGATTACGTAAATCTTCGAATTTAGCTTGATGAATTTCATTTGTATAAATATCGATCGATAATCGATTGTCTGCAATTAGATATTTAGTAAATTCAGCAAAATGTCCTGCCGGTCCACCATCACAAACAATAAAACACAAACGAACACGCTTATCAGTCATTACATGCAAATGTCGAATGAAAAAAAAATCTTTTTCTTTCTATATAGATGACAGGACATATAGAAGTATTATTTTATTTGCAGTCAGTCAGTTGTGTGAAGAATATGTTCGTCGTTACTTTCATTCCATGGTTGTGGTATTTCATTTGGCCATCGTAGTACAAGTAAATCAAGCATCGAAGCAAATTCTTCGGGTGCATTGTTATCTGGCACTGGTGTGAGTACAAAACATTCAGAATTAATCGAATCAGAAAAAATATTTTCAACCAATTGAGTGGCTCGAAGACATTTTTCATTGGCTATAAATGAATATTGTTTTATCAATTGTTCGAGAAATTCATGAAGTACTGATGATTCTGTTGTTTGTTGTCGATTAATTCCGTTGACATCGGTTATTAAACATCGAACCAATAGTTGTGAAATTGTTTGTATTTCATTGGAATCATTATGTTTATATTCATCGTATAATTCAACAAATTTTGCAAGAGGAATTCCTGCTAGGCCACCGAAAATTTTACCACTTATAGTACCAATCATACCACCAACAATGGATCCGACAATAGGCACAGGAATAAGAATCGTACCAACAATAGTGCCTGCAACTCCTCCAGCAATCTTAATAAAAATATATTTACGTATTATACTTTTCGATCGAAAATTGTTACATACAGTAGTCGATGCTGATGTAACTCGTCGTACAACGTATTTTTTAAAAGCCATTTGACTCAAACTACCGGCTCGTAATTCATTGTGTTTTTTCTTAATATCAATACAAGTCGAAATCGTTTCCACAGTGCCAAGAACGAGACCAGATCCAAGACTGCTCACAAATGTTCCGAGACTTGCCGTAGCAACTGTCGTAAGATCTTTAACAAACAATGCTGTTGGATCGACAATGAAAAGTGTCGCTGTTTTCTGTTTAATAAAATGACAAAAATTATAAACTTGTTCCGAATACGCATCACCTGTTCGACACCATCGTGCCCAATGTTCACAATTATTACTAAATAATGAATAACCACGTTTGCCAATATTTTCTATAGCACGTCGAATCGTTTCTTCATTAGAAAAACATTTGATTTCATCGTAATGATGTAAATATAATTCTTCTGTACAACTATGTAAATCAACTTTCCATTCACTTCGAATAACTTCAGCAAGATATAATGATCCTTTTATTAAACTATTCCAAAAGTTTTCAGCTGTATTAAAATAATGTATCATAATAAGACTATCTTTATGAACTTCATGTACAATTCCATGATGTGAATAGGATAAATCACTTCGAAAGAAACTAATATGATCACCAGATTTGAGTTGATCGAGTTGAATGATTTTTTCTTTGCGTGTGTCTTGCAAATATTTACTGTTAGCAGATTCTTCCATATATTGGTTTTGTCGTGTCAAATAAAATGTAGTTCGTTTTTGTTAATACGTATGCAATCATAGATGAATATGCAGAAAAGAAAGAAAAAAAAAGTCGATTCATTTTTTTTCTTCTTATTTTATTCATGCGTTATATATATATATGCTATAATTATTATTGAATAACCAATCAAGAGTGTAACATAAGAAAAAGAATACGTAATTCTTCGTTTCGAGATAAAAGCTCGATTATACTATATGAAAAAAAACGAAACCGTTATCTTGAAATGTTATTCGTTATTGTAAGTTGAAAACGAAAGTAAGATGTAAAAATTAAAATCAATATTAGTCGAATCAATAAGATTGTTTTAGATGAATGACAAGGCTGAATCACTGATGGAAAATTATTCATTTCATTTTCTAGCAGATAAACCTGAATATATTGAAGAAATGGCAAATATTTTCTATAATGAATGGCAAAGTACTTATCATGCTTTTGGACTTCATAGTTTACAAGATGTTATACAAGATATGAAAGACAATCATGCTTGTAATTATAATCAAATACCATTGTTATTGATTGCATTGGATAAGAATAGTCAGAAGTTAGTTGCAACAGCTGCTTTAGAAAAATGTGATGTGCCTACGAATAGTCCTTATAGTAACACAACACCATGGTTGGCTTGTGTTTATACAAAAGTAGAACATCGTGGAAAGGGTATTGCAACGTTTTTAGTTAAACAATTACTTGAATCGGCAAAACAATTAAATTATACACATGTATGGTTATGGACTGAAGATGCAGCAAATTTATATACTAAAATAGGATTTCATTTAGTAGAAAAAATGAAACATATTAACTTGGATATTATGATTATGAGAATTGATTTTGATCCATCAATCTACTAATAAACTATCTTGAGAGTGAAAATTCCGATTGTCTAAATAAGAAATCTCTAGTAAACATTCAGTCCGTTGGAATGATAAGAAAAAAAAACGTCATGAGATAGTAATTACTCTTGCATCATTCTAAGTTAAATAAGGAAAAAACCAAGTAGGATGCTATTTAAAGTGATGCATCATAACATACTTTTATTCATTTCTATCATGGATTTCGATAGGAATATGCATTTGCAACACAAAATGCAGTTCGTCAATTTTGATAGTTGGACTGCTTTTCGTAAAGATAAACAATATCATCAACATAGCGTGCTATATAATGGACAGCCAACGTATTCTCCTATTGAAGGTTCTACTGAAATCATACGACTTGACAATAATGGTCGCGACTATTCTAGTTCATATAGATTTACTGTAGAAAAACATCAAACTGATCTTTTCTACTATTTGATCAAACGAGATGGCTTTGTTCTGGTTGATTCACATTCATCTAATGCAACATATGTAGGCAATGGCGATGATTGTGGTGGATATCGTCCTATTTCGTATTCAATTCCAAAATCTGAAACAGCAACTTATCGTCGAAAAGAAAATTTTCCCCTAGGTCATATTTCTTCGAAATTACAACAATTACAACTTTCAAACGTGCATAATTTTACTCTTGAAAAAGTATCGCACTGGATGATAAAATCAATGCATTACAAACTGATTATTAATGGTGAACATCGAATGAGTGTTGATCAGTATCAAACCGATGCATTTTTTCAAATTATCAATGAACAATTTACTACTGATGACGAAAAACATTATTATCGAAAACGATTACAATGAATATATTTTCGGCATTGTTGTAAGGTTTTTTGAAATTGTTTTTTATAAAATTTCGATGGTAAAATAAAAATAATGAATGTAAGCATCGATGGAATAAATGAAATAAAATAACCAATTAAAAATATCCAAAAATCATCCGTTGATTTCATACATTTCGAAAGAAATGTTAAAAGTAAATAAGGAATTTGTAAAATAATTAAAACAATTGGACCAATGATGAGATGTTGAAGTTTATGAAGTTCTTCTTGAAAAATTTCTCTAAATGTTCGTTTAATTTGAGTTTTTTTCTGTTGTCGTGTTTTTTGTAAAATTAAAATCATAGCTGAAAGAATATTGATTATAAATGGACAAATAAAATGTAAACTATGTATAAAATAATGATAGATTTGAATCGGTGATGAATATGAAACAATACACCAAATTCTTTTCGTTTCATCGAAATTATTTTCTTCAATAATCAATCCTCGATTTATTGGATCATGAATATACGAACAAGTAATAATACTAAGAACAAGCCAAACAAGTACTTTTGCTGTTCGTTGACTTTGACTTTTGACAAATTTTGGACCTTGTCTTACAGTTAGAGCTCGTTCAATAGCAACACATGCATTTAACCATTGATTATAGACCAAACAAATTCTTAAAAGAAAATCTATACAATAACATTGAACTTTAATAAATAATTCATTCGATAGAATAGTCATTTGTGTTAATAAAAGTATAAGATATTTCGATAGAAATAGATTGATTAATATTAAACTGCTTATTGATGAAACAAATAAATAGATACCACTGCCAACATCACGTGTTATTTTATTTTGAAATGTCATTAATGATAGTAGACTATTTAAACATCCGATAAGATAAAAAACGATTGTAATGCCTAAACTTAACTGAATACTCAATAGTTGTGAAGAAAAGTTTCTGTCTGGTAAAATTTGATAGCCAATAATTGCGTCAAGTGATAGACCGAAACCATTCGATTTAAACTGACATTTTTGTCCATAGAAACAAGGTTCACATAAACACATAGAATTTGTCGGACAATCTTGTTTATCTTGTAAACATTGTCCATTATTTTCACATTGATTTCGACCGAAACAATCAAATTTCGTATAATGATCGAAACGAAAACAATTAGCTAAACGTTGTCTATGATAAAAATTGTAACATAAACAAATATGTAATTCATCATAGAAACAAGATATATTCAATGATTGATTTTGACATGGTAAATGATAGGATTTAATTTTATGAATTAAATGTAATTGATGAAAATTTCTATTGAACAATTCGGTTATATTAAAACAACGATTCGATTGAGTAATTAAATGAGTAGTCGTGTCTTGAATTAAATTTGTTAGATAATATTGTTTATTTGAAAGTTCAATAAAAATCAATTGATACGATTGAGACCAATAGATTGAAAATGTTTGTTGTTTAAAAAGATTCGTTTGAAATAAAGTTGTTCGAACCACTTCATTTGGTGTGACGTCAATCAGATGAATAAATATCGATTGTGAAATATCGATTATTGGATCGAATTGAAAATATATTTTCTTCTCAGTAAATTCACATTGAGGACCATGGAAACCTTGTCGACATTGACAGATAAATTCTTGATCAGATCTTGCAATATATAGACCATTATTATGACATTTCTGCATTTTTGAATAATCAAGTAAACATCGTCGACCGAATTTATTCAACGAACAAATACAAATCGATCGATTATTGATTGTTTTTCCAAAACATCGAGCATCTTGTGCACAATCACATAATTGCTGTTGTTGAGTGTATTTATTCGTTTCTTTGCTATTTGGTATATCAACTAATAATGAAACACGATGAACAGGTAGAAATGAATATTTCAATGGATAAATAAACATTCCACGATAGGTAAACGTTTCGATTTCATAGAAATGTAATTCAATTTGATATTGTCCAGTTCGATTTTTAGGTCGTGTTAAATAAGTTAAATACATGGCAAATTTTTTTTGACAATCTTTCAATGAATAGTATTGAATTTGTTCGTATGAATGAATGACGAATTTTTCATGAGATATCTTTTCACTAAGAAGAATTAAAATAGAAAAAATCGTTCGTTGTGAATCGGCATAAACACGAAATCGTACTGTTAAAGTAACTCGTTCGTTTTGATATTGACATTTCGGACCATAGTAACTCAATGGACAGAAACATGTTTGTCGACTTCGATTTTGTTGATTATTTAACCAAACACGAACACTTACACCGCGATGACAGAGATTTTCTTTATTAACAGGTAAAAATTCATCATTTGCTTTTAATACTAAAGTATTTTTTTGGATGATTTCATTAGTCGATCGATTATCAATTGTAAAATGTATAATATCCCATTTTCTTCTTGGTAATGTATATTTACATATATATTCTTCAATATCTGAACGAATAATTTCGAAATGTGTGCAAGGACCATTGTTTGTTTGGCAAAAAACTTCATCCGTTTCATCATCACAATCGATAATTCCGTCGCATATTCTATGACTACTAAGACAAATAATTGAATTCTCTTTTCGACAAGCAAATTCCGGATAGATTTCAAAAATCTCGCCCCAATATTGATTTTTCGATGTACAATATTCGATTTCATCATGTCCACCAATACAATCTATGATGTGATCATTGATTTTTTCAATAGATAAATTAATAAAACGATATGTTTGTATTGAAACACATCGAAATCTTGTTGATGGACAATTCATTTCATCGATACCATTTGGACAATTCCAAGTATCATTACAATGTGTATATAAATTATCACAATTCCATTGTTCACAATTAGTTTCATCATTTTCAAATTTTCCATCAATTAACAATGGATCCATATCAATAAAACCATCGCAAATATGTTGAAAGACAATTGTTTTCTTTAGATATCCGATATGTAGATCTTCATCTTCACAATAGATCGTGCGATCTTTTGTACAATCACAATATTTATCATTTATCATTCGTTGTAAAATATATTTGTCAGTTGTTTGACATTTAAAATACGTTTTATCCAAATATTCAAGTAATGTTTTTGATTTTAAGATTAATGTTAAATTTTCATCGTCCTCATAAGGACAATCGACATCATAATTCAATATACGATCAATTGAGATACATTTCAATGTATGCAAACATTGATACATTGAACTTTGATTGCATATTATCGATGAATAATTCCAAGGTAAATGATATTTTTGTAAATGTTCTTCTAAATTCATAATATTGTACCGAAAGAACTCTTCTTTTGTTTGAAAAGTTTCTTCTGATTGGAAAATAAATTGAGAATCAATACAGATTTTATTATTAATTAAAGTTTTCTTATTTATTTGATTGAAAAATTGATCGAAATCCGAATTATTAACATAGCATATCCATAAATTTGGATGATAAATAAAATAAATCTGACCAAATAGAACCGGTCGATCAGGAATATCGATTAATTCAGCATACTTATCAATTCGATCTTTTTTCTTGTCTTTATGAAGAACACTAACTGAACTTATTACTTCTTCACATGCAAATGATGGTCCTGATTTAAGTTGACATCTGGAAAAGAGTAGATCATGATATTCTCTTTCATCTGAACCATCATAACAATCTTCGATTCCAATACGATCGAAATGGAATATTAGCGGTATACATTGACCGTTTTGACATCGAAATTCATCGATTTGACATTGATTTATTTCAATTTCGAGACAATTTTCTTCGTCAATACCATTTAAACAATCGATTTTTCCATCACAAATTTCATTCCATGATAAACAATCAGAACTAAATAAACGATAAGTACATTCGAGATAAACATAACATGTAATTTGATAATTAAATCCAAATTGATAATAATATTCTTGAATATACTCTTCTAATGAAAAATTGAAAGATAACATTGGATCAACTATCAATTCGTATTCACATCGATCACCAAATCTAAAATCTGTACAATTAAAGAATGTTTTATTTACTAATAATAATCGATAATCTTCAATAAGATCAATTGATGCCGACCAAGTATATAGTTGTTCACTTGTAATATTTAATTTTAATAATTCATCGAATGTCCATTTAGGAAAATAATCTTCTTCGTCAATATCAAATTTCAATGGTGATTCACCCAAACAAAATATCATCAATTCAATATAATGCACAATTATATCTGTTCTAGGATACAAACGAATACAATGATATTGAGATATAGATTGTATTTCGTTTACTATATCGTTCGTATGATAAAGATTTATTTGAGGTAAACCTATGAGTTTGTGTACAGAAACTAAATAGAATAAGTACTTTATCCATGACATTTTCTTTTGTTCTGAAAAAAAACACGTTTTTTTTTCAACGATTTTCATTGACATCTGTTTCTTCATTGACATTTCCTTTGCTCTTCTTGATAAAGAAACTCATGTGGGCTTGCTAAAAATACCATATACTTTTACGTATTTATTATTATACTAAATTAAACCATTTTTGTAATTTTCTTTCGTATATATATATATATACGTCATGCAATCGCATATAATTATTTATGATCGAGTTAGACAATTATTGGCAGCGTCGAATCACGAAAGAGGAGTTTTCTTTTTTTTATTCAACATCACATTACAACAAAAATCAGTTCAAAACATGACACTTGAACAACAAATACAAAGTCAAAGTCAACAATTTTCCATTCTTTTCGATCGTTTATCACAAACACAATCGAGTGAAAGTGCATTAGCTCAGGCGCAATCGTATTTAATTGATTTTCAAAATCAACTTCATCTTACACAACAGAATATTGATAAATTTCATCTTGCAGCTGACAAAGAATTCAAACGATTAGTTAATGTCAAAGGGCCAAGTGTGAAACATGTTTGGTTGAAGATTCGTGGTCAACTCGAACAACGATTAGATGAACAAGAAAAGCTTTGGCTCAAAGAATTTGAAAAGTGTCAAGAAGAAAAACAACATTTGACTATTCTCAATGAACAAATTACTGCAGCTCAAATCTATGTGAATCAATGTCAACAAACTTTTCAACAATATACACAAACCAAACAAATACTAGATGAACTCTTAGAAAGTTTCTTTGGTGGAACAACTCCGTCATATCCTGACGAAGATCTGATTGAAGAAAAATTGAAACATCTCAAAATCGATCTCAGTAATTTACAAAATCAACATCGTATTCTATCACAAGTCTGCGAATTATTACAAAAAGCTCATGAATCACTGCATCTCTGTCATCAAGCACTTAACGATGCTTTGAATATGAAAACATTTGATATCGTTTCCAATTCATCATTTGCCGATGTTGCTATGAATTCAACTTTAGCACGAGCAAGAAATAAATCAGCTCAAGCACAACGATTAATTAATCAGGCAAGACAAATCTATCCTGACCTTTCGTTTATTGCTGAATTATATGTTCAACAAGATAATTTCGTCTTTAATCTGGTGTTTGATAATATTTGGACCGATATTCATATGAAAACCAAAATCAGCGAAACATTAAGCCGAATTTATCATGCCAAAATACTTCTTACGAATATTTTAGAAGAAATCGAACATAAATTAGAACAATGTCGAATTGATCGAGATGCAACAAATCAAAATGTTCAACAATTAGCAGCTGAACATTTCAACACACGAATTCATATTGTTCAAAATATCATTCAAAAATCTCCTTCTGTCTCCTCCCTTTAGTCTTTTTCTTTTTCATCTACACGAATCCATGTAATATTTAGCACGGCATAATACATTCAAATATAAATGTATCGATTATTTATCTCTTTAATGTGTTTGTTAGAAGGCAAAGAAAATAACAGGACACTCACATAGATAACTTAAATAGTTTTGATTACAGAAATAAACATAATAACCTTATTTTCTCTCCGATGATTAGTTCTTCGGTAATTGAGTTTAAGGACATTTTATCTTTAGTTATTTTTATAACTACCTGTCTTCTCTTTTGATAAAACAAAACGTTTAGCTTCAATGATTTTGATCACAAATATACGTATGACTAATATGTTTATATTTTTCTCGATGATTATACAATTGCTCTTTTCTTTTTCAGATTGGACAACTGATTCACATTTGAATATGGTTAAAACAAATGAAACTATTAAATCACAATCTATCACAGAGTAAGTACCTCTCACATTAATATCAATAATTCTAATATTTGTGTAGAACATACTGGAATTTAGTCCGGAAATACATAACACCAATCTTCATTTGTTGTCTGTCGGCAATATGCATTGGCATTATATCACCAACTATCGTACGTCTTCTCGGTTTACAGTCAACAAATGTAGATTCCACTTTCTTAATGGTCAATGAACAAAACCATGAACTATATAAACGACAAGCATCTGACTCAACAACTTCCAAACCGAATACTACCTCAAATTCTGGTTTACTAGTTGATATTACTAATCCACTCTTCTTCCCCAAATTTATTGGTAACTTTCAGTTAGCTCTGAAATCGAATACATCAGTTGTTGTTATAATTGGCAATAATTACAATATCTACCTTTCGGCTCAATATTTATCAAAAACTCAACCGTCGACTTTTGCTCTCTATGATTTACAACTCACAAATCAAAGTACTGTTGCTGTTATACAAGATGCAGTGAATCATCGTTATCTTCATACATACAATAATATTCAAACGCAAGGTTATTCACGACTTCGAACACATCTTGAAACTTATATGCCATGTGGTTCGAATATCATGTTTTGGATGTTTGGAAACGGATATTTGCAATTTTATCGAGGTGGAAAATGGGCATATGATACTGCTGGTTGTGTGGATCCATTGACAGGCTTAGTGAAACTTTGGATTATCAATGGACAACAAGGATTAACGGCGTTAAAAGCAAAATATGAATCATGTGGATTAGCTCCATTGGTTCCTATTAATTATACTTAACTGATAGGCACAAACTTTATTTCTTTTTTTGTCAAACACGCTACTAGGGTGAAAGTATATAAAATAAAATTGAGGGTGAGGGTAAAAATATGCGTATAGAAAATGTTGATTTTGTCAATTAGCTCGTTGTTGGTGCTGATCGAACGATGCCTTTTCCATCAACATAAACGAAGATGTATTTATTTTTCGGATCTTGAAAGAGTGGATCGGTTGGCTTAACAATTCGCACATTCTTGAAGCCTGTTTGTTTTTTGATTATTTTGACTGCATCTTCACCTTTCTTTCCAACTAATTCAGGCCATTGCTTCTTTGATAATACTGGAGATTGAAATTGAGGCTTTTCAAATTCTGAACAAAAAACACAATAACAAAATCAAATTCATATTTTTCATAGTATACTGTACTTTTAATTTGTTTGACAGGAATATCCTTTGTTTTTGTTCGATCAGCACCAATTGGTTGTACTCGAACACTAACATCATTTATGTATAGTAATTCTTTTTTTTTATTTTCAACAACAGCACTTAATGAATACGAATTGAATGGCTCAATTTGTTTTGATGAATATTTGATAGTGAAACTTGCTGGAAATCGAACAAGTTTTGCTGTTGTTTGTGCAATAAGTTTTGAGGGTGCATCCATAAGTGATACATCTTGTAATTTAACAGTTAATTGAGCATCTTTTTCAATTGGTAAACGTGAACCACCGGGAAATTGCACCTTACCAGTTATAGTCAATGGTTGATCATCTTTATCTTTCGCAGCAAAAATACCAGCGACAAGAAAAACAAGAAGAAGTGTAGAGAGTCTATGCATATTTGAATATGTTATAATATAAGAAAAATCTGTTCTCTTATATAGGATGGAGACATATCCACGTATGACAGATGAATTTGATGACAAGATATGAGGGCATTTTGTTGTTTATATACACATTATCTGAATAATATAGAGTTGACCGTGACATTAATGTAGACTGTTTAGACTTTTTGTTTATTTTCCTTCCTATCATCGCATAAATCAATTTATAAGATGTGAAATTAGATTAGAGAAACAAAAACGTAAAAGTTATTTCTAAACATTTGATATCCTTATCTGCTATTCATACCAAGAATTCCAGGTGCTGAACAATAGTAATTAACACGTAATCTTTTAGCTACACCTGGGCAACTATCATCAAGTGATGCAGCGTTAATCGAAAATGAACAGCGTGATTTTACCGATGTACCACATAAACCTCGAACTTGATCTGTTCGATCACCTCGTTTACTTGGAACTTGTTCATGTCGTGTTGAAGGACATTTAGTAAAATCAGAAACGCCATAATAAGCACCAGTTATTGTAATAACAAGATTTTTCTTTGGATCACATGTGATTGTTGCCATCTCATTGTCTTTTCCAACGAAAGTTCTATAGAGAATTTCTACAAAAGATCAAATTAGATTCATGAATCTATGTAAGTCAGCATACCAGGATCATCAGCTTTTGAATCATTCAGTGAAGTTTTGTTGTTTGTGTTTGAAGGTGTTGTTGTAGTACTCTTTTGAGTGGTAGTGGTTTCTTCGATAGGTGTATCATCATCACCATCAGATTCTAAAAATTTAAGAAAAAAAAACATCAAGAGAATTCATTGTATAATTTCACTGACGTAAAGGTTTTAGCGTAACTAATTTTGAATTTATTACGGTATGTCCATTGGCACTATTTTGCTCGTTTTCGTTTTCACCACAAAATTCTTTCCAATTTGCTAATGTCATCAATAAACTCTGTAGATTTTTATCGATTTTCTCCAAGAGTTCGACGTTCTTTTCGACAGCATCAAAATGTGTTTCGATAGAATGAGCGAGATCTTGCAAATGAATAAAAACAGAATTTTATTAATTTTTGTATTCGTTTTTCGATTTACCTGAACATTTCGAATTTGTATTTTGACATTTTTCATTTGTTTCAATCAATTTGTTTGTTGGTGTACTCGTATTAGGTTTTGCAAAGATTGGATTTCTTCGAGATAAAATTTCTCGTGCTTTTTCTTCGAATCGTCTCTGTTCATCAATGATTTCTGTTGGATTACGACCTTGTATTTGTTCTTTCAAGTCTCGAGCAGCCGCATATTGAAATAAAAATACAATGCCAAAAATCAACATCAAACAGTAGGATAAACTTGCTTGCTTCATTTTTTTTTCTGTTTAGTTGTAATGAAGAAACGAATTTATATATAGTATCGGATGGGACATGGGACTATTCCTTGTATTTTGTTTCTCCCATAACATGACATAAGAAAATAAGCAATCGATATTTACATCTTATCTTTTTTTCCCCTTCCTTTATTACACTAACGTGGGAAATTACACTATCGTTTTCTTATTGTTAACCACGATTCCATTTAACAATTTTAACCGTTTGAATCCTGAAAAATTTTTTCATTCTTCGTTGAAGGTGAAGAGTTAAACTTTCGATGAGATAATTGCACAACTTTATTCTTTCATCAGAAAGTAAACGAAATACGTCATGAAAAACAAATATTTCGACAGATGCCTCTATTCGTACATATATCTTTTGCTTTTTCTTTTCTATTCACAAATATTCTTCGACATGAATAGTTCCATTTATTCTCAATGGGAACAATGGGAAGCACAAATACAAACATGGTTGAATCAATCGAATAATGATTTAGAATTATCGAATACGACGCCATTCGATCGAGTTATTTTGACGATTTTAACTATTAAATATCATGTACTGTACGAAGATTTGACTACGGACAAAAATGATAATCGTTTAGCAACGATTCAACTTGCGAAAACAAAACTAATGAATGTCGAAATAGAAAAAGAATGTCATCGAGATCGAGAAAAACTTTTTGATAATTTTACAGGACGATTTTTAAGTCCAGAAGAAGCAGCTATTGAAACATCATTCGAATGGAACGAATTCAATCAATTGTGTGATTGGCATGGACTCGCTTTTGTTCAACGTTTTGAACGTTGTCTACCACGATTTATACAGGAATTAATAGCAAACACTTCTGCTTATGAAGAACTTCGAAAAAATCCTCGATTGAAATCTTCAACGACTCCAATTGCTCAACAAGTTTATCAGAAAAAATATGAAAATGAAATCTTTCTCAGCATTGACATGAAATCAGCCAATTTCTCAATACTACAGCACATGCACGCTATCGATCCTACAATTTATCCTACTTGGCCAGATTTTTTATCGACATTTGTTGGGTCAAAATCTGTATTTATTCATAGCAAAAAATTACGCATGAAATGTTTAGGTAAATTACCTGAATACTACAGATTAGAAGCATTATGGACGGATTATACAGCTAAAATCTATCAAAACACTCTTCTTCGTTGTTTTGACCAGAAGGAAATTGATGTGAGATGTATGACATTATGTGGAGACGAAATTGTTTTTCATTTATCTTCGTCAATGAAAGTTGAAAAAATAATTGAATTCGTAGATTATATTCGACAACAATTGATAAAAGACAGTCTTATTATTAAATTTACTGTACAAGCATACCGTTTAAAATCATTCTCATGGCAGAAAACACATACATGCTTTGCACGACATTTTATTGGTCAAAATGAAAAAGAATTCGATCTTAAATGTGTTCCTTTCAAAGATAAAAATTATGCACAAGCATTTACAGATTATCAGCAGTTACAAGACAGTTCGTTTTCATTGAAATAATATCTTTTGGTAGTGCAAACCAAATAAACTGTTTATATTTATCAGGAATATTGATTTTCGGATCATGTTCAATATCGAATTCTTGTTGTTGTTCAATATTATTGACAATTGATTTTGCTTCGGAAGCTATCTCTTCCATTTCACCATGATCATAATGAATTCGTTTCAAACTATGATAAGTATTTGGCAAAAATTTTCGATGACGCCAAACGCCAGTAACTGGATCATATGTGTACTAAAATAAATCAAAAAAAGAAAAGAATTCGATTATTGAATATGAAATAATATTATAGGATTTCACTGATGGTAGAAATTTCCAAGCATGATAGGCAAGAAATTCGATTGCATTTAGAATATAGTCGATTTCTTGATCATTGACAAAATATGATAAATTCAAACGAGTAAAACCAGGTTTCATTAATAGAATTCGTACACTGAAATGATTTTCTTTCGTTTCGAAGAAAAAAAAATGTTTCTTTAAATCTTACTTCGAATCTTCGGATAGAAACGTTGAATAAATATGTGCTGTCGTATTATTAATTCCTAATAAATCCTAAAAATAGAACATTTCGAAATACTCGTAAATTTATCTTCAATTCAATTTTACTAAAACATAAGGTCCTGCACAAGCACATCCAGCTCGTACTTGAATACCAAATAGATCGTTTAATAAAGCACAGATAAAATTATAATGTAAATATTTGTTTAGTTGTGGTATTGAAATTAAAAATGAAAATATTGCTAAACGAGGTACAGTTTGTGAGCCAAGTATGATCAATGTCGGAAGATTTCCTAATCGATCAAAGAATTTCTTTACTAATTCTTCTTCACGTTTTTCAATAAATTGATCTGTAACAGCGTCTTTTAATTGAAAAATGAGTCCAGCACGAATCGAACCGATTATATCCGGTGTACCGCCTTCTTCACGTGTTTGAATATCGTGAATATATTCGATTTCTGTTCGTGTTACAAAATTGACTGTACCACCACCACATGAACAAGGAATTGAATTTTGAAATAGATGTTTTTTACCAATTAAAAGACCTGAGAGAGAAAAAAAAACGATTTTATGAAGATTGTAGAAAGAAAAATCATTGAAATTTAACCAGGTGTTCCTGGGCCTCCAACGAATTTGTGTGTTGAAATAAAAATTGCATCTTTATATGCCAAGTCAGATGAATTCATATCGATTTTGAGATAAGGACCAGCGGCTGCATAATCCCAAAAGATCCAACCATGATATTGATGAACAAGAATTGAAACTGCATCAACATCGGTCATAATACCTGTGACATTACTCGCAGCATTGAATGTGCAAATAATTTGCTTATTTGTTTGAGTATGATAATATTCTAATTGTTGTTTAAGAATATTCTGATCGAGAAGACCTTGGTTATCGTAAGGAATACGAAGAATCTGAACGCCTGTTTCTTTCCATGGTAAAATATTCGAATGATGCTCGAATGCACTGATAAAAACGATGAATTTCTCTCGATTTTCTTCGTGTTTTAATTGAAGAACATCGACTAATTTATGTATTGCACCTGTTGAACCTATATCAAAAGCAAACGAATACTTTCAGAATATCTTCGATTTTGATTTTACATTACCAGTTCCAGCGAATATAATAACGTCATCTTCGGATGCATGAACTGATTGTTTAATTAAATCTCGAGCTTCTTCACGAAATTTTGTTGTTTGAGAAGAACAGAAACTATTTTCACTATGTGTATTTCCATATCTAATAATCAAACATGGATATATAAGTACAATAGAAGTTTTAAGAAAAACTGACGATGGTAAAATATATTTTTCAATATAATCTTCGATAAATTTCAAAGATCTTCCCGATGCTGTATAATCTGCATAGATCACTAGAATTAATTCATCGAAATCTATATTGAAACAAGATCTTTTTTGTTTTCTACTCTACTTTGACGAACTCCCCATGGTCCTTGAATGAGAAAATGTTTGCCAATAATATTCTCATTGATATATTCAAGAAGATTTGATTGTTTTATATCGGAATGAATATGCACGAGTGATAATTGTGGAAAATATTCGTTAACAGATAATGTTTGTGAATCAATAATTTGACCTAATTTTGATTCTTCAAAATCTGTTCGCAATCTTTTATAGCTTTTTGTTTCTTTTGGATTATGATGATGATCACATAAACAAATAGTTGTTAATTGATTGATATTCTATATTATAATGTAATAATCGAAATAAAAATATGTGTTGAAATCAAAATTTACCTCGGCAGTATTCATGTTAAAAACGAATAAACAGTTCGGTACATTTTATATGTGTGACTTTCATTTTATATGCTAAGATAAGAAGAAGGAGAAAGAGAAAGAAGGTGTAGTGTACAATATCAGATAAGAAGTTCACAAATTGAAAAATAAATAATTGGAGAATGCTTAATTTTCAATGTGATTTAGTTATTAGAAGATTTTATCTGGACATGAGAAAGATAACAAAAATAAGTCTTATTCATGTTAGCATAACGATTTACCTGTGCAAAAGTAAATATTATTCGTGTGTTTTTTGCATTGTAAGTGACCTTTTCAAAATATTCTATCTGTTGAATATGGCTGGTTGTGGAAAAGTTTTTAATATAATCTTTCTTATTCTCATATTTGGCATGGCTGGAGTACAGATTGGCTTAGGAATTTATTATATTCGTCGACCAGTAAATTGTGAACGATCAACAACTCTAACTTATTTAACTTTAGTTGGTGGTTGTTGCAGTATTGTTGCAATGATATATCTATCGTTTTATTGTCGTCGTCGACGACAACATTCTGAATCCGTACAGAAATCAATCTCACGGCCGAAACGTGATTTTGGATATGAAGAAGAAGATGAAGAAGAAAGACTTATTCAATAGAAATGTTCATTACATGTTTTTTTCCTTCTGTTGAGCGTGTATGTGAATAAATATATATTTAAAAAAGTTTTTAATATGGTGGTGCAGGTAAATTCGAATCCGTAAAACTATAGAGAGAGAGAGAGCTGCTTGTTTGAATAGGCAAGGTGTTTCATGCCAAAGATATCGAATACTAAATAATGGTTGACCAATACATGTATTATTAACTGAAATTGTTAATGTTAAACCATTTTTATTTGAAATTATCGATGGAACCCAAAGATAATCATTTTTTGAACATTTCTCTGTGAGACAACAAACATACTATCGACAATGTATTGATAGAATAGAATAAAATAAAAACCTCGAAACCATCTCTATTACATAGATCGATATCACTGACAGCAGTGTCACTACCGTTTGTATATGTTACAGACTCAACAATTGGACCTCGATATTTAATTTGTTGATCATAAGCAACACCAAGCCCAGAACGCGAGAGTCGGTACTAAGAACTTGAAAAAAACCAAATGGAAATTGAGAACCCTTACTACCATTCGTACGATTATGCCATATTAATCTCCAATTTTCGATTAATTTAATTTAATAAACGAATAATTTAATTAACAGTTAGTTGCATATTTGATTGACCTGAACAAAGCCAACATCACCAAAAAGAGCATCAAAAGGTCCTTCATCAGAGACAGATATTCATTTTTATTTCAAAATTGATAAGAATATAACTTCTATTTCAAATGTTTAAATAACATTATTTCATAAATTATCGACATCTACCGAATGTAAACAGTTTTAAATGCCCATGTTTCTACCAATATATTTTATTTATGCACTGTTCTGTTCTGTTCGGCTTCTATAGGGTTATTATTTTTGCGATTGGATTTTTCCAACAGACTACCTTTTATTGAATGTGATGGATATTTCGCACATAAAGATTATTTGGTGTGATATTAATTTTGAAAATGAAAACAGTTATCGTTCGATGAAGAATGAATTCAATGAAACGATTGCTGCAATCGAACAGAAACCAGTAGATCCAATCGATATGGAAATATTAGATGACGGAAAGAAAGAACTTGAACAGAATGCAGTTCCAGTGACTACTGTTCAAACAATTGACGATACAATTCGTGCAATCAAACACAATAAAAGCAGAAAAGTGTATATTATATGTTCAGGATCAATAGGACGATTTTTAGTGCCAACAATTTCTCGTGATCGTGATCATGAATATCCTTACGTACATAAAGTTTACGTCTTTGCACACAATCTCCTCGGTCATGTCGGTTGGGCAGATGATTATAAACACATGGTACGATTGTTTGAATTTCATACTGACCTATTAGTTCGTCTTACACGAGATATATCTTATGATTTCATTGAACATGGTCAAAGTTTTCTTCAAATTAACGCTCCAAAATACGCGTTACCATATTTTATTCATGCTCGAAATCTCGAAATAGCAGCCAATCGACGTGATAAAACGGATCCGAACTCAAACGAACCTGATTTTCGTGAACGTTTGAATATACTCGAAGGCGAAAATGGACTCATATATAAAACAAAAGAAGCAATTCAAAGCCAAAATCATTCTCTTGAAACTTCTTAAAATTGTTTATAAAAAAAATCACTGTCTTTTCAGATATCTTATGGCAACGCCATCTGACTTAAGACGTTTATGTAGAGAATATAATGTTCTTCAAAATTGGCTATCAGAACATGATCCAAATTCAAAACTTGCTAAAATCGTAGAGTTTTCCGAAGAATGTACTGTTACAAATCCAACAACAGAACAATTAAGTACCGCTGCATCTCCATCGGCAAATGTTCCACATGCTAGCTGCATGATGTTAATCTATCCATCGAAACCAATCTTTTCGGATCGTGGTCTACGAGTAGAAATGCTATTACCTTATACATATCCGCACGCACCACCCTCATTTTACATGAGATCAAGTATTCGTCATCCGAATATACACAAAAATGGTAATGAATGATACGTATGTGAAGTAAATGAATATGTTTTTTTTCTTTTGTTGTCTTTAAATAGGCAAAATTTGCATTGCTAAATTGGACTCGACAAAAACCTGGGAACCAACAACTGAATTGCATACAGTCTTAACAAATGTCGTTAAGCTTATTGACGAACCCGACTTAACCGATGTAGTTGATACTGGTACATATACGTTTCATTGTTTTAATTCATTAAATTATATTTATTTGTTTTTTTTTCTATAAGAAACGGCTGCTTTATATCACGCAAATAACGGACAGTATAATGAACAAACGAAAAGATCTGTATTAGAACATGGAATCAAACGATAAGAACTTCGATTAATAATTGATTTCTCGAAGTATTTCCACTCCACTATTATTTTTCTATCATAAATAAAGTATTCGTTCATGTATTAAATAGCATTGTTGAGAAGAAAAAAATAATATTTCGTCATTTGAATATAACAAACGAACAATTTATTATACTAGATCTTCTTCAACTACTAATCAAAGTCTTTTTCCATATCTCTGTGCTATTATTATTCAATATTCTATCGTAGTCATATGCATATCGTATTGGTTTACTTTTCAAAGAAAAAACAACGAGTAAAACACGATCTCAAAGTCAATCAAATACAATGGATACATTGAAAAGGATTCGAGACGCTCTGCAAAGCGAAACAGCCTGTCGGCGATAATCGTAGACATGACAACTTGTTATTGTGTGGTTTCGAAAAATAAACTTAACATACATCAGTAAAGAGGAAAAAAACGAATCGAACAAGAAGAATATAAAATTATGTTTACTTTGTAGTGGCGGTTACTTTTCTTCTGTTTTTTTGTTTGAATGTTTGGAAAAAAAGACAAAGATAAAGATAAATCACGTCATGTTGATCATGGACCGTTGACTGCTACGACTCCTGATGCATCGACACGTTCAAATACTGGTAATAATCATACATTCGGTATGCGTCGTAGTACATCATCATTTTATCTTTCAACACCAACGGCTAAATCAGGTACTTCATTTTCAACACTCGATCCAACTGCACAACAAGCAGCCTATCAACAGAGTGCACAAGCTGCAAATACAACTGAAAGGCAAATATCAGATGATATGGTTGAAGTTCGAAATGTTGTTGCTAATTATGGTGTTGAACCATTAGAAATCTTGCATCTTAGTAAGTCAATCTAATCCAAAAAGAGAATTTATTTTTTGAAATTTAAAGTGGATCGTTGGCTTCAACAACTTCTCGAAGAATTTATTCAACAACGTGATCATTTTAAGCATCAATTAAGTGATAAATGGGACAAACAAGAATTAACAAATATTAAATATGATAATAATGAACGAATACGAAAACTTTTATCAACTTATAGATATCTCGAAAAAGTGCGAGATACAATTCTATCTCAACAATCATTTGATAATTTAGACAATTATATCGAAAAAATACATGAAGATAAAATCGATGAAATGAAACAAAGATTTCAATCACTCATTGAAGAATATTTGAAAGCTATTAAATATTTAGAATATCTCGATAAAGAAATGAATATAAGCACGAGTGATACACATATTAGTGATCTTAAATTCAAACTTTCAAGTTTAAAAAGATTAAATGATAAATCATCGCATACGATTTGTATTGTCGGTTTAGAAAAAGCCGGTAAATCAACATTTATAAATGCGTTACTCGGCTTTGAATTACTTCCAACAGCAAGTGAACGATGTACACAAATTCGAACTGTACTTAAACCACCACCACCGACAGATAATAATGATCGAGAATTACTTGCAACAGTTAAATTCTATGATGATCAAGAATTTCAAATATTTTTCAGTCAAATGACAAGAAAAACTGATGAAAGTGAACATCAATTATTACAACGTAAAGAAGATGTTTCTCGTGCTCGTAGCATATTAAAATCGAAATTTCCTGAAGAACAATTTCGTTTGACAAATATCAGTGATGTTGATAAACAACATCGTGCTATTATTCGACAATTAACTGAATATATAACCGGTGAAGTTTACGTTAATATCGTTAAAGAAGTAGCTATTTATACAGACAAATTACCAGGTCGAAATTATGAATTACTCGATGTTCCTGGTTTTGATTCTCCAATAAAAGAACATCGTGATGCAGGTATTGACGCTGTGAAGTCAGCTGACGCATTTCTTTTCTTAACTAACGGTCAACAACCAAGTTTAACTGAACCACAAATTAGTCTTCTTCAAGAAATTCAACGAAATCATTTCGAAGCTATGTCACGTGCATTTGCAATTATAACTAAATTAGATCTTTGTCAAACATCGGCAATCTATCGTGATCATCTCGAAAAAACATCCAATGAACTTATTGAAAAACATTTCCGACCCGAACGTATTTATGTTGCTTGTCCACGAATACAAATTCTGGATAAAAATTCGGAAGAATATCGTGTTATCGAACGAAAACTACGTACATTTGGCGATGAGATTTTGCATGGTTTTCAACAGACGAAACAGGGTCTCAATCAATTTATTGAATATGAATTGCCAAAAACACATTTAAAACAATTAATTGACATGGGCAAATTACGATTGACTCGATTTGTTATTGAACGTTTAGATAAAATGAAAGAAAAACAATTAATACCGTCAAATCTCGGTTCGACAATATCAATTGATGATTATATTAAACAACAGAATAGAGAAAATTGGGATCAAATCTATGAAAAGAAAATCTTTCAACCAGCTTTCGAACAAGCTAATTGTTGGCATACAACAGTTATAACAAAAGAACGTGCCAATTTTATTGACGATATTAAACAGAAATTTCGTGCAACTTTTCTTAATTTAACTGTTGAATTCAGTCAACGTACATTTCCCGTTGAACAACGTATGTTTGAACGATATACACCATCGAAATTACAAATGAATGCACATCCAATTGATACAGAAATTCGTGAACGATTATGTGTTGATCTTGAAAAAATTGTCGACAAAACATCGGATATTCTTGCTGAACATTTATTTCATAAATATGTTTGTGAATTAGAAACCATTCTCAATACGGTTTGTCCACAAATGAAAGATTTATATCGAACAAAATTAACTTTAGATCGATGTACTTACGAAATACATGCATTAGTAACAAGAGTGTCTCGACCATTGATTATGACTACACTAAGATATTCATATTTAGATATGAGTGTTAAAAAAGATGCTATTATTGAATTAATTTATCTTGCACCGACAGTTGCATTCAATATAGTGAATAGTATGAGTAATGATAGTAATGGAGATTTACTTGGTTCACAAATACGTGCTACTGCAGAATCATTAGCTGATACAAATGAAATGGCAACAACAATTATAACAGCATTATTCAGAAAATAAACTCACTTTTCATATTTAGAGTATAGTTTTATTTTTTTTTATTTTAAAAGTAGTATAATCAAACATTCAAATCGATTAATTCTAACTGATCAGGTGGTGATTCTTTGATTTTAATTCTCATCTTTTCATTAAAATATGCTCCTCGTGTAGACATCATAATATTTAATTCGGACATTTGACTACGTTGCAATTCTTCAGCAGTAATACCTAGTTCATCTTCTGCAATCCAAATAATTGGATTTAAATCACGTATTGCTGGATGCATATACGCAGTTTTCATTCTATATTCATGTAACTCATCAGCAGTTGTTTCTGATTGTGTTGTCACGTCTATGAAATGTGGACGGTTTACTGTTGATAATTCTTCTGCATCCGCAGATAAATTATAGACAAGTGAATGAAAATTTGATTGCATTCCAACGTGAATAACGACTGTAATTCCTATTAACACACACATTGATATACCTTGAGGAATAGCTGTTTGAGAACCATGTTGATCTTGTGCTAAGAAAAACAAGCCAGCAAGCATAATTTCCATGAGATAGAGACCAGTGAATGATTGATAGATTGCACGTGGAAATAGAAGACCACCAGTATCATCTGGAAAATTTGAAACATAAAATATTTGATAAGCATAAGCAATATAACATAAAAGAAAGACAAGACCAGTTATAAGAAGTATGAGAGGTGCAATAACTGAATAAACAAGAGTAATCACAATAAAATTTGTAAATACAGGATATGTAAAACCCCAACTGAAAGTCGTCAATGTTGAATAACGTCTCCATTTTTTTCTTGGTGTATTATCAAATAATTTTGATAGTAATGGAAATAAGATTAATGTAACAATTTGTAGGAGAAGACTTGCAGTTATATTCAATCCTTGTAAAGCTAAGAAACTGAAGAAGAAATTACTTGCCGTTGGAATATTTGTTGCAAGAATAGTTGGAGCTTGTGGCGGTTGTTGAATGATTTTTGTTATGACACTTGTAATACTACTTGAAATAGTTACAACAAGAAAAACTTGTACAACTTGAAAAAGAAAATAAGAACTTTGCACATAAAGTTCGATGGCATTTGTTGTTGGAACGCCTGATAATCGTGCTAAGAATTTCAATATAATTGGAAGTAATGCCATTAGAATAGCTAAGAGTACTGTCGGTAAGAGACCTGTGATTAGACCAAGTAATGGTGTTGGTAGATCATAGATAAAACTAAGAAACGTTACTTTATCAGTTAAATAAGTTAGATTAGATAGAATACCAACAAAAGTAACAGGTATTGACCAGAAAATAATGAGAAGAATAGTTAGAATTAATACAATTAATTCACGAAATCGTTTTTCATAATAAGTTAATTTTAAATTTGACCAAATTATATTCTTTGGTTTGATATCGTTATAACGTGGCGTCATTGTTGATGGCATCGATGAAATAACAGTTTGTACAGCCATATGAGCAGCAATTGGTTTATGAAATTGAATAAACGCTGAATTAAGTACTTTATAGGAATTTAAATTTGATTTTGCTCGTTCGATTTCATTGTTCAGTTGAGAAATTTGTTCTTTATAATAAGTAATTGTATCAACTTTTTGTCCAACAAATGGTATTGAGCCAGTTCGCATAGTGGGTCGTTTTTGAATTGACGACTTACTCTTCAATATATTTCGTATTAATTTACATTCGATTGTTTCTAATTTTTCGACGAATTTCGAACGTTCTTGTGCTTTATCAGGTAAATTTTCGAGATCACGATTCAACCAAATATATTTGACACCACCAGGAAATTGATTGAATATTCGATAGAGTACACGATGTGACATGTAACGTTTTGGTATAGCTGTGACAAGAATTGTTTGTGCACTCATCTTTGTTTGATATGTCGAACTTCGAAGAATTGTTTGACGTTTATTTACAAAAAATCTCAGTTCTCGATATAATAAAAAAATAAATGCACCAATAAAGGCATAGGCAAGCACGAGTGGTGCTACATATCGTGAGGAATAATTCGGTGAAATATTACCGAATGTAAGCAGATCAAGACCAGTTTTATTAAATGTTTCACCTTTGCCATTGATTGTATAGATAGGAAATAGAATAGCACCTAATAGAACGAATGCACCCAAGAAGAAAAAAGCATGAATGTAGATGTATCGTGAGAAGAAATAGGCATCAAGGCCAGCTGTACGAATGATATCATCTTGTGATACTCGTAAGAGTGCAGGTAACCAGCCGAAGCATGTTTTCGGTAGAGATTGAGTACGTTGATGTTTATCACCAATAAATGTTTTAGGTTCGTATATTCGACGACATTTCGTTCGAATGAGAATAAAAATTGTTATTTGAATAGTTGCAATCGCTGCAGCAACAGCAAGTGTAGTAAAAAATTGTGAAAGAGATGCTCCTTGTGAGCTACTTGTGGTATTACTCACCATTTTGTATATGAATATACGATCGACGAATACTTCTGATTACTCAAGGAAGAGAAAAAAAAAGAGAATAGAAGAATATTTATAAGTCGATACTTGCATTATATATAGAGAACAGTGAAAGAAAACGATCCACCTACCAGAATTAATTTTATGAATAAAGAACGAAATATAGCAGAAGAGAACGACAAAAATGAGTCCTTCTTTTCTTTCGTATTTTTCAAAAGGTCACTTGGTTATTCAGTGAATAACAATCGGTATGATGACTATCGAATGTTTATTACTCATTGATAAACGAATTATACATTCATACATGAAAATAGAATATCGTTTTTTTCACATTTTTTTTCATAATTACTTGGGTGTTACATACATTTTTGATCAAAATCCACGGAGCTAAACGTTTCGTTCTATCGAAAGAGAATACAGGTAATTGTAGAAATAACTAAGGACAAAATGCAGTTAAACTCAGTTACCGAAGGACTAATCATCGATGAAAAAGAATGGATCTTTTATGCGTGCATTTATAATCAAAACTATTGGAGGAAAATTTTATATCGAAAGAGAACGTAAACAATTGTGTATATATCAATGATAAAAATAACTAGGGGAAAATCATCGGAGATAAATGACATAAAAGCCAAAGCATTTGAAGCAAACAATAAATCGAATTGAAATCGGTGACAGTAATAATAGCATCAATGTTTGATGAAAGAAAAATCGAAGAAGGAGATGAAACAGTAACTAAGAATGTGATTACTTCAAAGTAAAATCTCATAACATTCATAAATTCAAATAGCTTTCGTTTTTTTTTCCATAGTTCTTGGTTTACATGTTTGGCTATTGGGTGTTTGTCTCTTGTATCACTTGCTATTGCAGCAATGATTATAGTGGCTCTCATTCCATTATACCTTCCAAAGAAGACTATTGATGTTGGTGAGTATTACTACACCTCTTATAGGAGAATAATCACAGAATGAAGATTTTTTTGCCTCATTTAGATTTTACACCACAAATCAACACGCTGACATATGAACTTCCATCGAGTATTGAAGTAGCATTCGGAAGAGCAGGTGGAAGTCAAATGGCTCTCATCAAAGGTGGCTCACTCGATGCAAAACAATTAACAATGATTCGAACAATCGTAAGTAGAAAACAAACAAACAATTTGTATTTGTTATTTCGATATATTTCACAGATTCAAGAGAAGTTGAATGGAGATCGAAAAACAAAGAAAATGCAGGTAACCATTATGAATAATTCAACAATTCAAACTGGTGCCAATTGCAAAATAACTTCGGTGCAAAAGCGACGAGTATGATTGTTTGAAGAGATTAAACGAGAAAAACAAATTACAATTTTTATTTGAATTAGGTTCGTCGTCAAACAACAATAATATCTGATCCCAATGAAATTATTCATGTGAATCAACAAAAACATGATTCAGAATCATATACGACTTTCAAAATTAGTTGTACATTTTCATGTACAACATCCTGTTCAAATTCTCTGATTAATCATGCAATTGATGTCACACTGGCTCAGTTACAATTTACTGGTTCATCTCGTAATAAATATCTTTTTGTTTCGACGAACAAGAAATGATTTTTTTTAGTGATCGATCTTTTTTATAGTGGTTCATCAGCATCGATCACCGGGGGATCAAATGCTATCTTGTTACCAGTTGTGGATCCGTCGATTGACACAAAATCACTGGATAATCTTCGAGCAAGCAAATCACAAAGTTTACATTATGAACAAATATTAGATCGATCGGTGCCCATTAATTCTTATGCAGCAACTGTTAATTTTGAATTCGAAATTCCAAGTATCGTATTCGATCATAGTTCGCTCATATATATCTATAATATGACGAATGAAACAATCGTCTTTGGATTTGGCAATGCAGATGCATTTGCACAAACTCTTGGTTGGCCCGAGACAGGTATTGCTATGATTATCAAAGGTGAATGTTTATCAGAAAATGCAAATGATGTCTTTATGCTAAATGGATTTATTTATGATACAAACTTACTTACTGTGGCTGCCAATTTCACTCAATCTGAAATCGCAAACGTGTCTACTAATGTCAGTGTTACATTTGGACCAAGTAATAATGCAACTACGAATGCAACAACTAATTCTACAATATCCGGCGACCCACAACCATATTCACCCGATGTTGAATATGTAAATCCATTATTCTTTAGCAATAAAACAGTCAATCTTGACAATGCTTATTATGCTAACTTGAATGGAAGTAACGATTCAGCTACGGATGATGAAGCTGGCTGTTATTATAATTCTTTTTCGCAAGCTTTACTATATGACATTGTAGATGGTAGAAATTATGATGATAAAACTGCATATAATAAGTTGGCTAACAGTGTAGCAGCAAAAGGATATGGTCGACAAAATATCAGCGACATTGATGCTAATCCTGTAGCACAAAATGCTACAAGTTCGGATCAAGCCAGTCCTACTATTATTGAAAGTTTTAGTGCTAAACAAAACGCCAAGTTTGATGAAGTCTTTAAACTTGCACGAGAACGTCTTTCGAATAATCGAACAGGAATGAGTACTCTGAGTCGTCGTCGTCGTCGTCATCAACACCGTCGAAACATAGGGATGTCAATTGCTTCCAAGAATTTGGTCAGACATAAACGATTCTGGGGCTTTTTAGAAGACGCTGTTAATGCTGTTGCTGATGTATTTACACCTGTAGTAGATACTGTTGTTGATGCAGTTAAACCGGTGATAGATACTGTCACAGAAGTTGGAAAGGTGGTGGCAACAGCTATCTTTGGAGGTGTATACGAAAAGAATGCACAAATTAACATTAATATTGGTTATGATAACCCTGTTCAAATTTATCGGATAGAAGATTTAAGGATCATGTGCATGGAATGCAACATAAAAGGAACAGTCGACATACATGGTAGATTCGACTTCGGAAAAGATGGTATTGAAACAGTGATGAATGAAGGATATGTTGAAACAACCGGAAAAATCGTAGCTAAAGCAGTTGGCGGATTAGTTGGTGCAGTTACTATAAAAAAAGGAATCGAAGTTGCTACGATACCACTTACTAATATCAATATACCCGGAGTGTTTACTCTAGGACCTCAAATAGTATTAGAAGTCGGTGTGTCTGTTAAGATTGGCGAAGATTTAAATGCCACATTTGGTGCCTATGTTACGTGGGAGAGAATTTACACAAAAATCGATATGAAACATCCCGACAAGTCTCAATCGACTGGGTGGGATCCAGATCATGTCGAACCTAAATTCTCTTTCAGTAGTGAGGCTGTAGTTGAGGTTGGCGTTTATGTTGAACCACGGATCGAATTAACACTTGAGGCCTTCGGTGGAATTATAGAAGCAACTGCGGGCTTAGCAGCTACTGGAACTCTCGGTGCCAGCGCAGAATATGATGAAAGTTCGGAAGACTGTCCTGGTGGTGTTCAACTTGGAGCCTTCGTGTCAATTGAATTAAGTGTCTTTGCTGAGTTCGGTATTATCGATTTTAAATTAGTGAATGAAGAATACTCCATATTCGAGCATAGTATTCCAATTTCATCCATTTATTGCATAGGTGCACTTTCCCAAACAACACCCCCACAAATAACCAGTGAATCAACTACCAGCACACCAGCTATCGATGTAAAATTCACTACAACCGCATCACCAACCATTGGTGTATCCACTACAACCACGTCACCAACCCTTGGGGTATCTACTACAACCACGTCACCCACCGATAGTAAATCCACTACAACTACACCACCATCCAATGGCGAATCCACTACAAATACATCACCAACCGATGGTAAATCTACTACAACCACTTCGCTCACTACAATCCCTCAAGCTGAATTCACTACCATAACAACATCAATCAGCATATCCACCACGACTCTTCAAGCCTGCAATATATGCTGCGACTCGGAAAATAACGGTCTTCCATGTGGCTCATCTTGCACCTGCAATGGTCCACATATGCGCGATGATGGTGCAGGTATTGTAGGTCGTTTCACTTGTTGGCAAGGAGATCCGCCAGTCCAAAAAAGATTTTATAGCAGATTATGCTTTCCGACTACATCTATTGAACCCACCACAACCGCACCATCAATCGATGCAACCACTAGTATGTCAACTGCAATCGTCCCAACTGAATCCACTACAGGCACAACATCAATCAGCATACCAACCACAACACTTGAAGCCTGCATTATATGTTGTGACTCGGAAAATAACGATCGTCCGTGTGGTTCATCCTGCACCTGCAATGGCCCACATATGCGCGATGATGGTGCAGGTATTGTGGGTCGTTTCACTTGTTGGCAAGGAGATCCGCCAGTCCAAAAAAGATTTTATAGCAGATTATGCTTTCCGACTACATCTATTGAACCCACCACAACCGCACCATCAATCGATGCAACCACTAGTATGTCAACTGCAATCGTCCCAACTGAATCCACTACAGGCACAACATCAATCAGCATACCAACCACAACACTTGAAGCCTGCATTATATGTTGTGACTCGGAAAATAACGATCGTCCGTGTGGTTCATCCTGCACCTGCAATGGCCCACATATGCGCGATGATGGTGCAGGTATTGTGGGTCGTTTCACTTGTTGGCAAGGAGATCCGCCAGTCCAAAAAAGATTTTATAGCAGATTATGCTTTCCGACTACATCTATTGAACCCACCACAACCGCACCATCAATCGATGCAACCACTAGTATGTCAACTGCAATCGTCCCAACTGAATCCACTACAGGCACAACATCAATCAGCATACCAACCACAACACTTGAAGCCTGCATTATATGTTGTGACTCGGAAAATAACGATCGTCCGTGTGGTTCATCCTGCACCTGCAATGGCCCACATATGCGCGATGATGGTGCAGGTATTGTAGGTCGTTTCACTTGTTGGCAAGGTGATCCGCCAGTCCAAAAAAGATTTTATAGCAGATTATGCTTTCCAACTACAACGGCCATCACAGCCACATCCACAATAACGGATATATCGATAACTACGCAACCTAATACTGAAATTCCTGATATTTCGAGTGACAACACACACGAATTCACACATCAATCAACAAGTACTACGAATACCAACACAGTAACTGCAGAGACATCCACAAGTATCATGACATCAATCATAGTCAGCAGTGCAACAACAACATTGGAGAACAATCCCGAAACCACTGCAGAACCTATGTCACAAAGCTCCAGCACACTCATCATTGAATATACTACAATAAACGACTTAGTAGAAACAACAACTTCGACGCGAATCAATTCTGTAATCAGTGAAGAACTCACGTCTCCAAGCAATCCCGAAGTCACAACCACATATACAGCAACCTCTGAAACAACTGAACAACTAATCACACCGGTAACAAGTTCAATAACCACTGATGAATCTACGACAATACCTCAAGAAACTGAAAAAACAACCAAAGAGGCAACAAGCGGTGAAATAAGTGATGAATCTTCGTCTTCAACCCACACTGAATCAAGTACTGAATATACTACAACACTTGAAGCAACTGAAACGATAACCAGATCGGTAACCAATACGATAATCACCGATCAATCTGTGTCTTCAACCAACATCGAATCTACTACAATATCTGACTCAGCTGAAATAATAACAAAAGAGAAAACAAGTGCAGGAATCAGTGATCAATCTGCTTCTTCAACCCACACCAAATCCACTGTCCAGGATGCTACAACACCAGTGGTAACAAATACGGAAATAAGCAATAAACCTACATCTGCAACACACACCGAATCTACTGTACAAGATACTACAACAGCTGAAGCAACTGAAATCATAACACGAGCGGTAACAAATGCAGAAGCCAGTGATGAACCTACATCTCCAATCCACATCAAATCTAGTATGGACTATATTAGAACAACTGAAGGAACGGAAATCATAACCACAACAGTCACAAATGCAATAAGCACTGATGAGCGTATCTCTCCTGCTTACACAGAATCTACTGTTCAAGATAGTACAACAGCTGAAACAACGGAAATAATAACGCGATCGGTGACAACTGTAGGACTAAGTGATGAATCTGCATCTGTAACACACGCCGAATCTACTATCCAGGATACAACAACAGCTGAAACAACGGAAATAATAACGCGAGCAGTGACAACTGTGGGACTAAGTGATGAATCTACGTCTGTAGCACACGCCGAATCTACTATCCAGGATAGTACAACAGCTGAAACAACGGAAATAATAACGCGATCGGTGACAACTGTAGGACTAAGTGATGAATCTACATCTGTAACACACGCCGAATCTACTATCCAGGATACAACAACAGTTGAAACAACGGAAATAATAACGCAAGCAGTGACAACTGTGGGACTAGGTGATGAATCTACTGTCCAGGAAACTACAATAGCTGAAACAACGGAATCCATAACCAGAGCGGTAACAAGTGCAGAAATAAGTGATGAACTAAGTACAGAAACCCACACTGAACTCATAACTACTGCTATGATGATAACTACTACTGAATACAATTCCGTAATTACATCATTATCTACAGTCGATGATCGTACGGAAGGTCACACAGATTCTCAGTTGGTAACCACAGTGGATGACATTACAGTAGTGACCGAGGTACCACTTTCAACTTGTGACATGTGTTGTGATGCAGCGAATACTAATCGTACATGCAGTTCTTCGAACTGTCGCTGCGATGGTAGCGATTATACTGGAGGCTCAGGCACGGCTAATGCATATTATCATTGTCTAGAAGGAGATCCGCCACATTCAGAACCGTATATCTTATTCGGATGTGGCCCCCCGGTAACGACTTGATGCTATTCATATGACTTGTGATAGTGCAACCAGTAGAGTAACGTGTTTATAGGGGATGTGGATATATGTGATTGTTGATGTGATATTGAATCGAATACAATCACCGATGGATAGTGAAAAGCAGTTTCTTTTTTTGTATTTTAATTGTAAATTTATTTATTGGTTATGGGCCTATAGAAATAAAATGAGGGTGAGGGTGACGAATCTTTATCGATCAATGAGTATGAAAGTACAATTATGCAACTTTTATTTGAGAAAATGATTATGATATTTAATTTAACAGATTTTAAAAAAATTAATCAATGTATTGGAACCATTTCCATATGTTGTGGATTGTATCGTGTAATTCTCAATCTTCTGTCACAGATTAAGAATAAAATTATAAAAATAAATTGAATAACAGCGAATAGAAAGAAATAACTTGGATAAATCCAACCATATTCACGAACAGATGTACACTGAGAAAGAAAGAAAGGAAAATAATTCAATTGAAAGTTCGATATTTACTGTAAAATTTATTGTGTAATTATGTGATGCAAAGATGTCGTCAAATGCCTCCCCAGCATATGATGCTGCAACAATTGTAATTGTATGAAATGACATGAAAGTACTTTGTGCTGATCGAGGTGCAACAAAATAAGCAAATTCGTAACTAGCCAAGAGATTAAATGCTTGAGCAATACCCATGATTGTATCTAGTGGTACATGAGCAAACATCGTTAAATTAGAACTAGTCAATGTTGGATTCATAGGACAGTTGCCTTGTCGAATTATTTCTATGGTACCGGCTGAACACATAGCAAGAATTGCAATAAACATGCTCAATACGAATTTTATTGTTGTTGTGAAGAATCGATTTGAACCATGCATATTTTTATAACAGAATATATTCAGAAGTATAATAGAAACTAAATTACAAAATAATTGTACATTATAAATTGATGAAACAAGTTTACGCACATATAGCTGTAGTTGGTTCAATATTATCGAAGAGAGTTAAAGTTGCAGAAGTAGCTGTAGCATTACTCATTTGTGTTGTTTGAAGTCCAAGAACTGAATAAAACTAATAATGAAAACAAAAATGAATGAAGTGTGTGAATCAGAAATCAAATGTTAATCAAACTTGAGTAAATATGACTTTGTAGGGAAAAATAAGAATAAAAAGAATGATACCAATTCGAAATGATTTAACATCATCAACAATCGCATCCCTATATTTGCCTCGATTACTTTCACGTGCCATATCGAGGAAGTTTGGTTTTCGTCGATCAGTTGTCATAATTTCTTCAATTTCTTGTTCGACATTGGTGTGAGATATTGTTGTAAAACTCGATTCAAGATTTAATCGATATCGTCTCTTTTTATATCGACGTTTTGTTGCATATGCATTTTTTATAACTGGTATACAATGATATAGAACTGAATCATTTGGTTTAACAATATAATAATATCGCCAACCAATAAGAAACAAAAGATAACATGCACATAATAAACAAGTACCAATGAAAAAAATAATAAAATGTCGTTTTGAGCAATCTTGCGTGACTAAATCGTCCATTAATATTTCAACAAGAGCACCAATATTAAAAGCAATAACACAAAAATCAAAATATCGTGATGTAATTTTCGATTTTTTTATTTGGTCTGCACCGAATATAATTAAACAAGATCGAAGTGCTCCTGATCCTATTGCAATAAAAATAAGTGTTGGGATAATTAAATTAATACAAGTATTATCGGATAATGGGCTGTAGCAATCATAACTACATATCGATGAATCCTCTGTTACAACTAATGTCATTAATATCATTCCAATGAGAATTATAGGGAAACCTAATTGATAAATAAAAATAACAAGAAAAAAACGAAACAAAAAATTAACTCTACCAATCATCAATGTTTTCAGTCGACCTAGTTTAATATCACTCAATAGAGCAAAACCAAATGTTGCTAATACATTCACTCCTGTAATAATGCGATATATATAATTATTATAAGAATAAATCAGTAATAGGAAATGTTTACCTTCGAAAATATAATAAGCAGTAGAACTATTTTTATCATTCCATTTGAGTTTAGGATGAAACTGTAATGCTGACGTAAGTTGATAGTCGACAATATAGAATGAAGATCGTTCACATGCAATACTAGCAATAATAAGACATATGGCTAGATTTTTATCACAAAACTTTCGTAGCTTCCATTTGATTCCATAACGAGGAGATTGAGGATTTAATAATGATGTTTCTTCATCATCATCATCATCAAACAGCATTCTGTACTCAAAAATTACTAAAATGTTCTTTTTCTTTTTTTGTATCACATGGCGCAATATAAAATGTTAGTCATCTGATAAGGAATATGAGAGATTTTTTAGTTTATCATTGCTTTATTTAAAGTTGTCAACAGTTTCTCACAAATAGGCTTTCCATAATGTAATTTTCCAGGAATTGGCGAGAAAGATAACGGAAAACATAAACCAATATCAGATTGATGTTCATTCGTATAATCTAATAGATGTGCATTGATCAATTCTTTTCTTGGAACAAATTTATTATTCTTTTGATATTTAAAACCTAGCTGACGAGTAAATATCGAAGCTACTGGTAGATTACTAATTTCATCATAATATCTATTGCTCGCATGATGTATAAGATATTGATTATAATTCGTAATTGATGTAATTCGAATATATCCAAAATGTGATAACCAATGACTTGAAACAAATTCTCGATTTCGAGAATTCGATTTATTGAGCCATTGTGATTCTTTTGATATGGCGGTAATATGTTGTCGAGGTAAGATGTAATAAGCTGTATGAGGACTACTCGGTTGTATCCACCATTGATCTTTAAAGAAAATCAATGCTTCAATCATCGGCTGAACAGCAAGTGCTAAATCTGTTAATCTCCAAAGTTCTAAGCCATTTGTTGTACTAGTTTCATTTGTCGATGGTTTTTCAAAACGAAGTGCACTCGGAAGAAGAAAATATCGTCCCAATGGAGATAATTTCGGTCGTGTTGCATTCTGAGCATAGAGATTTAATAAATGATTTGTTTGTTCAATTGAAAGTTTATTCAATGTAAATGATGTATCATCAAATAAATCCCAATACGTATCACTATGAAACAAAATATCATCTTCAGTAAACCAAAACCAATCGAATTCATTTTGATGATCACGAAAATATTCTCGATGTTGAAATGGAAGTGCCAATTCTAAATTTTCCTGATACCAACCAATCATAAATTCTACACACGACCAATTGAAATGTTCAGTTAACATCAAATTTTGTGATATATTGACATTGATTGTTCCATTAATTATTCGATCATTATTTCGTTTTCGAAAATCAAGTAAAGCTTCTGCTACATTCCAGTTATTAGCACAAGTACCAACGAATAATCTTATATAACTATGAGGTTGTGATGATTCACAGATATTTCGACACATTTCAAGATGATGCACAACATATTGATCGGATGCTGATCCATAAGCTGCAACCCATAATAAAAGTTTATGATAGACTCTTCTTGTAACCTGTTCGATTTCTCTAGACTTCGGATTTTCGTAATTAGTCGTGGAAGTATTTTTATAGAAAAAAGGAAATCCAAATAGAAGGAAAATAAGTATCAAACAAAACGATGAATGTTTTATTTTATACATAATTTCATACAATTTTAAAGAAAATAAACGACGAAACAAAAAATACAAGCGTCATTTTCTTTACATGCACATGTCGAGCAATGTTGATTTTGAAGAAAGAAGAAAAATTCAAGAACAACAAAAAGCTATTGAATGATCGATTTTTTTGTTTTGTTTTATTTCAGGCTCTGAAGTTCTACGTGATCCATTTGGAGTAATATTTCTGTTTCCTCCATATTAACTCTTTCTTCAGGCATTTTTGAACTAAATATCATACGTATATATTAAAATTTATCTTAGTCCACTAGAATAATTTACTTTCTTAAAATAATCATACATATCATCGCAATGACAATGAAACAAACACACATTATCCATATTGTACGTAATTGAAAATGCTAAAATATAGATAAAGATACAGTTGAATATATATATGGAACATATCTTACACCCAATAGAACGATTAACATAAGCACCATATATGGTACTCTCATATAATTCATAATTGTTACTCGTACTAAATAATTTGATATGAATAAAATTATCAAATAGAACTGTTCAATACCTTCATCAGGATAGTATAAATTTCTTAATACACCCACAGTTGGACGAAAAATTCCCGTACATGTTTCGAACACTAAGAAACCTATTAAAATTCCGATGAAAGACTAAAACAAAGTGAAATCATATTTCATCAATAGAAAATAATTCTAGATTCTTTCTTACATTTGGAACAAATACTGGGATTGAGAATACGATAGCAGCTAGTAAAAATACAACTCTAAAATATTTGTTCATCTAATCAAATTTAGGTGTTTAAAATATTGATATACATCATATAAGTTTGTTCTCGAATAAATTTTGATAGTGGCCCAAAAAGACAAACACCGATTAATTGAAAAATCTATAACAAAATTCAATTCATAAGAACTATAGAATAATGAATACCATACCCACATCAATGTAAAAATACTTCCCAATCCGATTGGCAATGATTCAGGACTTGCTTGTTGCAATGTAGGGGTCCATTCAATAATATATATATGAAATGCTGCTTCAAATAAAGCCCACGATAGTCCAAATATAGTAATACGAGGATCTAGTTAAAATGAAAATCGAGAAATTTCGAATACGATCATTTACCTGATCGTATGACACGAAAAGCAATAACAAATGTCGCTAAACTATTTGTATGTTGAGTGCCATAGTTTTCGGTCCAAAATTCCCACATAAAAAATAATGCTGATAACCATAGTATACTCGATATGTTAAAAGGTAATCTAAAGATAAGAATTAAAAGAAAATCCAGTTTTCAAAATATTAAGCCGAATGCTTACGCATATCCACCGAATTCGACGAGAAATTGTGAAGAAAAGCCGCTCAATATCGCGACAAAAGCATAAGCCAAGTCTAAAATAAGTTATCTAATATTTTCAATCATTTCTAAATGGTTAATGGTTATTAACTAACATGAATTTCGTAATATTTGTCGTACAAATGATATATCCAGTTGGCGCTGTCGACATTCTTGAAATAACCATGCTTCAAGTGCAGTATCGTGTGCAGCCATTCCTATACCCCATAATATATATCCAATTATCAAAAGCCATAACATGGGAAAATTCTTTTATATTCAAAGATAATATGACAGACATTGAATAGAAATTGAAAATAACACTTACATATGTAGAATTACTCAGAATATAACACACCGTGCAAATAATAGAAAAAAATCGACGACCACTATAAACAAATATCAATTATAATATCTTTTTTTTTAAATTGTAAAGATTTTACTATCGATCAGAAAGTGAAATCGAAAAAGTACCAATTAATATCGATGATAACTGAGAAATAACATTTAGTTTTTCAATTGTTGAACGACTTAGATTATAACTAGCCAAAATAGCATATCGATATGCTCCTGGTAAGCTGTCACCCGCTGGATTTTAATACAAAAGATTATTTTAATCAAATAAATACATTCGATCATACCTTGTGTAAAAGTATATGCAATCAAATAAATCCAATGTAACTTTTTAAAAACTGACGATGAAAGTGAAAATATATTGTTAGCTTTGTTATTTTCATTGTCGTGTCTCGTTTCTTTCATAATCTATGATTTTTGCAATGAAGCTAGTCAAGGAGAAACATTCGTTGCGCTTCAGTGATATTCATCATCGTGAAAAAAAATCTGCATTCATCAGTGTAAAGCGTGATGTGAGTCAGCTGTTAAAGCCGCGTCTTATTGGTTAAGGTCGTCAAAAGCTAATTATTACAGGTTTCATGAATTTGTGATAAATAATCCTATAATAAATGGATCACAGAAAAAATAAAACCTTTTATGTAAATATTTAATAATGAAGATAGTTCGTTTGAATGATTTATCATGGATTGATTCTTTTTAATCACTACCTAAACTATCATAGAGAATTACTACGAACAGTTTCCGATAGCTATATTTAGTTAATTTATATGTACATCATATCCCTGTTCGCCGGTACGAATAAAGTACGTATGATGTATATCAAAGCACAACAAAAGATGAAAGGAGAATGAGAAGAGAGAGAGAGATGTTATGGAGTACTCAGACGAAAAGCTAGGGAAATATACGGATCCGATAAATCGGAGCAAACTATTAGAAAACATTTTCGAGATGAAACACTTGTTTATATAGGTTTTTATTTTTAAAAATTAAACTACATTCAAATAAAAGTTTATATACAAGTTTAGAATAATATTCGACTTAATCCTGATCCATGAACTCCGGTGTTGTCACAGTTGGATGATAACCCGGTGATATTGGACTAAAAATAAATAATAGATTTATGTAATTATATGTTGATGCTTACTTATATTGCGATGGTGAATAAATAGGCGACATTGGATCTAATGATAAAATCAATATAAAATGAGCGAGATTAAATTAACAAAAAAAACTTACTATACGATGGAATTCGTGATGGAGAATATAATGGAGTTGTGGGTGTATATCGTGGCGATAGTGACGAAGGAGAAGGACTATAACGTGGACTAGTTGAAGATATAACACGAGAATATGGACTGAAACAAAAGAAAACGATTCATATTCGAAAAGACATTTAAAACAAGTCTAACTGATACCTCGTCGACGAATAAATTGAAGGACTAGTAACTGCAATATACGATGGACTAGTCGGAAAATGAACTGGAGTTCTTGAATTAGATGCTGGTGACATTGACGTATAAGATGGTGACATTGATGTATAAGATGGTGTCATTGAATTTATTGTCCAAGGTGTAAGTGGAATTGTATTTTGTGTATTGAATTCATTGATCGCAATTTTGGATATTAATTTTTGGAATGGACCATCATCGTCTGTTGATGGTACTTCCATAGCTGTTTTACATTTTTCCACATCAATCAACACATCAAATGCGCCTGTACCCATTCGAGCTAATTGCCCGAGTAGAATATTTTCTGAGACACCTTTCAACGGATCTATTTGAGAATGTGTTGCTGCGTCAACTAAAACGCTAACTGTTTCTTCAAATGTCGATTTCATAATTGGACTTTTATTTGCTCGTTTAATTCCATAACGATTCATCGATGTTAAACATCCATTCGTTGTCATCACATCACAAAGTAATGCCAAATGACGATAATTTACATACGAACCATTCGATGTGAGAACATGAGTAATTTCACGTTCAATTGCTTTTCGCGCAGCTTCAATACCGAGTACAGAGAAAATCTCGATAATATCATTTGTATACGATCGACGATAGTCAACACCCTCAAGATTCAGTGCTTGTTGAAATGCTGTACCATCAGTGACTAAAAATGTTTCTTGTTCAGATTCAATTGTACCATTATCTTTCAAAACAAATCGTTTTTGCCATGTTTGTAATGGATGTTTATCTGAATCGACAAGATAAACTTTCGATACAGGATCACATCCTAATAGAATTGGTTTCGACAATAGATAGGCTTCGAAATCTCGAAGAAAACTATCGCCATCTGTGTCAACTGTATCGTCAAGTTTCCATTCAGTTTTAATGTCAGTTGTCAGCCGAATACGTAGAACAAGTTTGTCAGAATTATCATGATTGAAAATAACATTCATACATCGTCCGAATTCAATCGATAGTTTCGAAGCAATGCCTTCCATTGATAATGATTTTTCATATAATCTATTTCGATTAAGTTCCAAACGTAATACCCATGGATAAGCATTACTGCTATTATCAATAGGTAATTCATAAAACTCACGTACCCATTCTTGATCTTCTACGATACTTGTTTCTTCCGGGTCTGGTTCATAGAGAATGCTCGATTGAAGAACTAAATGTCTCAATGTACAGCATTCGAGTTGATTGACTAGATCGTGATGTTTTTTCTTATCGTTTTTAATTTTCTCATCGAAGAACAATGTCATCGTTGGTGTTCTGGGTTTTTTCGTCAGATCAATGATTTCTTTAAGACGTGGTACACCAAGTGTAACATTCTTTGCTGATATACCAGCATAATGAAATGTATTCAATGTCATTTGTGTTGTTGGCTCGCCAATAGATTGCGCAGCCAGTACACCAACCATTTCACCAGGTGAAATTTCAGCTCGATGAATACGTGTTTCAATTTCACCACACAATGTATTGAAAGCATCGAATGTTAAGCGATGAATTTGAATAATTTGTCGTGTACAAAGTGATGATCGAAGAAGTATTTTCATTATTTGATTTGTTTTTGTTGTCGATTGAATTAATCGTTCGACTTTATCAAGTATTTCTGTTGGCAATAAATCCGATTGTGTTTGTTTATTAATTTGAAACAGTTTCTTTACATTCCAAATCAATCGTTCGATATTACATGGTAAAACAATTTGTGAATCATCACCATGTGGATAGATCTGTCGAAGATCAATTCGATCTTGACATAATTGTTGCCATTCGTGTTCTAATTCTATTGAAAATTCATCTGTTTGATATTTACATGCAAATTCAAAGTCTTGATCGGATAATTTCAATGAAATAATCGATTGAAATTCAACGGATTCGCCAGCATATCCATCTTCACCGTAATGAAATTGAATGATATCAGCCGATTGATTACGAACTGTACCATCATAATTAACCATAATCGATTCCATGGCTTTAATTAAACGACGTTGAACATAACCTGTATCAGCTGTTTTAATAGCTGTATCGATGAGACCTTCTCGTCCGCCCATAGCATGAAAAAAGAATTCAGTGGGCTCGAGACCTTTCAAATAAGAATTCTCGACGAAACCTTTCGATTCAGGACTGAAATCATTTTGAATAAAATGTGGTAATGTTCGATTTTTAAAACCAAATGGAATTCGTTTGCCCTCGACATTTTGTTGACCAACACAAGCAATAATTTGTGAAATATTTATCAATGAACCTTTAGCACCACTCGCAACCATGGCTTTGAATTGATTGAAGGGCGAAAGTGATTCTTGTACGGATGAACCCGTTTGATTTCGAGCTTCATTTAAATGTTTATTGATTTGATTTTCAAATGTCTGCCGAAATGTATTGCCAGGCGTGTTTACTAATTGATGACATTGTGCTTGTTCAATGACTCGTCGAACTTCATTTTTAGAATTTTCAATTTTTTCAACAATAGTTCGATATGTTTCATCATTAGCAATTGTATCAGCTATACCAACTGAATGTCCTTCAGTTAACAGCCAATGATTAACAACTAATTGTATGTGATAATAGAATTTTGCAGCTAGTTCATGACCGCAATCCGTAAAAATAATATGTGCTAATGAACCTGAACTTGTTCCCAATGTATTCTTACAAAGAATACCGGATAGTAATTGACCATTTTCAACTAAGACTTTAGTATCATCGGGTGACATCCAATTGGATGATTTATTATTTTGATAATTGACATCTTTAGGTAGAAGAACAGAGAATAACTGTTTGCCAGTCCATAGAGGTTTTGGTTTGAGAATAGCTGGTGTTGGTATTTGACCATTCCATGATGGAAATTGTATGAGTAAATTCATCATTTCAGCTCGATCAATAAAAACATCACGACGTGTCATTTTGGTTACGGCAGTTAGCGTATCTTGAACAATACCCATAACAGGTCGATTCGATTGAGGAGTTATTAAAAGTCGTGAGACCATCATTAATTCTGATAGTTCAGCTTTGGCTTCTAATGATTGTGGCAAATGAAGATTCATTTCATCGCCATCGAAATCTGCATTGTACGGTGTTGTAACCGAGAGATTCAATCGAAATGTTGACCATGGAAGAATTTTAACTCGATGGCCCATCATCGACATTTTGTGTAATGTCGGTTGACGATTGAATACAACGAGATCATCATCCATCATGGTTCGTTCAACAATATCACCCGATTTCAATGAAATATTCGATGGATCAGGACGAAAAGCGAGATCAATTCGATCGCCACTCTCTGATATTACATACTTAGCTCGTTTACATTTAATTATAGATTGTAAACGATCGATATTATATGGTGTGACATATTCTGGAACAGTTAAATTCTTTGCAATACTTTCAGGAACACCGACTTGATCGAGAGCTAGATTTGGATCAGGTGTAATAACCTTTTAACAAAAATATTCAATTAATCTCAACAACAAAAAGAAATAAATTTCTAAAAATTTTACCGATCGAGCACTGAAATCCACTCGTTTACCCATGAGATTATTACGGATACGACCGTCCTTTCCTAGAGAAACAAAAATTTGTTGTCAATTTAAGTAAATTTAACAAACCTTTCAAACGAGCCGTAATCGATTTTAATGGTCTACCACTTGTTCGATGTTGTAATGGTGGTACACCACTAATATCATTATCAATTAAACATGCACAAGCATGTTGTAAAAGTTGAATTTGTTCACCAATAACAATTGAGCTTGCACCACGTTCTCTAAGTTTTGCTAAGTCATTGTTTGTTCGAACGATTCGTGCTAAATTATATGTAAGATCATCTTGACTTGATACATTACCCGCTGATAATATCGATGGACGAACAGTTGGCGGAGGAACGGGTAAAACCGTTAGAATCATCCATTCGGGTCGTGATTGTTGATAATTCAAACCCAAATACTTACAATTCGAGTTCGATATTCGTTTAAATATTTCAAGAACCTGTTCAGCCGATAATATCGATGTACGTTCAATATTTTCATCGGGTAATTCATTCCATTTTATAGTTATCTCAAGACCTTTCTTACGATATATTGGCTGTGGTCGACCGCAGCCAATACTTTGACTTATACCTTCTATCGAATTTGAAATTGGACAAATTTTTACTGTTTTAATTTTCGTTCTCAATATATCAACTGATTTCGAATCGGTTGGCGTAAACAACAAATTCGAACAATGGAAACAAACATGACGCAAAATTTTAAAAATTTGCGGTAGAAATGCAACATTATAGACTGGTTTGTTCACTATGAAAGACAAAGAAGTATTTAGCTACTTGTCTATACAAAATAGGCTGAACTATAAACTTTACTACTACGACTCAAAAGGGTATGTATATATACTGACGTTCTATGTGACCGAAATGGCCTGGGCATTTGTCATAAGATCCTGAACAGGTCAAACATTTTGAATGTCGATCTGCTGGACCTTGACGTGGGTCTAATAGACCTTGTGATTTGGGCTTTCCTCCTTCAAGTGTATCCGCATGGATAATCGATTCTTTTGTCACTGACATTCGTCGGATTTCATCCGGTGATAAGATTCCGAATTGAATACGACGAATTTGTCGTAAGGGCATATCCGATTCGTTTACGTTTGTATTAAGCAAATGTGACATACGCTGTCTTCTACTGGGAAAATAAAAAAATGAATCCCCAAGCAAAAAAATTTGCTTTTATATGGTCGAAATGACGAAATAACCTTATGACTCAAGAGAAAAAAACAAAATTTTTACCCATTATTTGACTCGTAATAGTATAACCAATTACATATAGTTTTCTATCGATAGGTGTCAGAAAAGATTATTATTCAAAATTTAATAAAACTATTTATAATTGGGCACTTTTAAAATATAAAAGTTCGTAACATTATTTAACATAAAATATTCATAACAAAAATCGATTTCACATGTTCGTTTTATATACGGATAAGTATTATACAATTGACTGCAATTAACCGTTCGTTGTTTATATAGAACTCTTTCATGTTGATGAGAATAAGCTTTCATCATACATATTTCATCAATAGAATATTTAATGAAATAATTTTTTCGTAATCCATTTAAATATTCATGTACACGGCGTGGCCCGGGCAACCAAAGGCCTGCTATTGGACGTAGAACTAACGGATAGATAAGTTTCTTATCGATTGCTCGATGAAGATAGATATTTTTTGCATCATCAGTAAAAAATTGTACACCTATAAATGGCCAATTCCATTGATAGCGTCCAGCTGATGGTGATTTACGAAAAAAGAATTTTATATTTTTACGTGATTTTAAATAGATTCGCCAACGAGCTTTCCTATTCGATTTACTTAATTGTGCTAAAATCGGATAATATTTCGAATTAATTAAAATATCAGCATCATCATCATATGGTAAAATATCTTAATAGAAAGAGAAATAACAATTCGATTGTTTATGAAATAATTTTACCATGATTTCGATATGATCCTAGAAGAGTTCCATGACTGATTATATATTCAACATCATTTTGACGACAAACATTATCAAATTCTCGTAAGAGTTGAATGTAAACTTGATGTTGACATGCTGTCATTATGCGTGGAAGAAGCGGTGATGATTTCCATAATGAATAGAAATATGGTAGTTGAGGTAGGGATGAAATAAAATTCTTTTGCGAACGTTGACTTATATCAGCTGTTGTATAAATTTGACCTAATTGGAAATGTTGAAGTTGTTCATATTCTAATTCATATCGAAGACGAAGTGATTCAAGTGAGCAAGAAAAAGTTGTGTTTTTGCCTATTGATTCAAATGATGTCATTAATGATGTTAAATTATTTGCTGTTGGATTCGCAATTAAATAATGCTGGTAAATTAATAAGAGAGGAAATTGAGCTATGATACATATAAACACAATAATTATGAAAGTTTTGTTCATAATTAACTATTGATGCTGTTTGATTTAATATAAACACGACTGAAAATGCTGCTTTCAAGCTGATTTAATTTTTTTTTCTATTGCAAGAAAAAAAATAGTCGAGTTTTTTTTCTTTGCATTCGTATTGAGGACAAATGTTCGTTTCTTCGTTTCTTCTTACACGTATATGACCTTTAAAATAACATCTTTCACAAAATTTTGATGAAAAATCTCGCGTATGCTGTTAGTAGTGTCGTATGAAGAAAAATGGTAATCTGATAGTATTGAAGAAAAATATGCCGTGTAAATATTTGACTTTAATGTGAGTAAATTTTATTTTTGCAACTAAATGAAATTAAAAATGAATTCATAAAACTTACTCTAACAATAAACTCATTATAGTTACGACCTATATAAATCATGTAAGATTATATTTTAATCACATCTTTTCAGTTTTAAAGTATATTGATAAATATTTGAACAAGCATCGAGGAATATTTGGTCAATATTGTTATCGATAAACCTGTATCCACCCATGTCGACTCTTTTTCTTCAATTTTATGCTTTTACGCACAATTAATAAATTTCTGTTATAATCTCGTGTAAATGAGACGCAGCATTTGCAGAAAATTAAAAAAGAATTAATAAAAAAACGGTGCATCGTGGTGCAGTTTCATCATAATCCAACATATGGCCAATATTGATCTATCAGAAAATTAAAAATTCAACAAATATGTCAAATATAATAGCATTCAAATATTTCATGCTGCCATTCATTCGATTTTTTGCTCGTTTCATTTGAGCTATTAAGTACGAACCTATATTTTTATTTAGGGGCATGATGGTTTTCAATTTTGATATTAAGTGTATCAGTACAGTCCCTTTTGAATAACATTTTCAGAAGGGAATAAATAAAAAAACCTTCACTGCAAATTTACATGTCTAATATAAATTTTCTTTTTCTTCTGTTCTTTGCACATAGACAGAAAAGACATGATGTGCAAATAGTAAATACAATGCACATGGCAAATAAATAAGCTTCATCGTTATTTCGACAATGATTGAATGAGCAGATTTCTGGGAACTATTTTGAAGGATGCATGATTAAAAAAGAAAATTTATTTGCTGTTATTTTCGTCATGCTATCTTCACATCGATTATTTTTAACTAGTATTAAATGTACTTCTCTCTTTTTGTCGATAAAATATTTCATATAAAAAATTATTTTTCTAAATTTTGATGTATGTCAACATTATCGCTAAAGAAGATTTATAAATAATTCACTGAATAGAAATAAAAGTATGTCGTATTTACTTTCATAGCTAGAAGATTAATTACGTTTGACAGTAAGACCATTTTCAATGCTTAGCATACTTAATCACATTCCATTCATTTTTCCATCAAAACAATCAACAAACAACATCTTTCAACGCTTTTGAAATTTCTGCTACATTGACTATCATTCTTTTGATTTTCTATGAAATAAAAGCACCTGAATTTTTCCAAACAAACACTTCATTAAAACAGTCATGGCAGCCACTGCGTATCTATCTCAAGTCTCCAATTTTCTCACACGATACGGTATGAGTACCTATGTTGCACTTGGAAATTTAGGCAACATATTAACTATTATTGTTTTTGCACAACGTGATCAACGACGAAATCCTTGTCCACTCTATCTATTAGCAATGACAATATGTAATCTCATTTGTCTCGATGTTGGTATTATTCCAATCATATTCTCATTGGATCACATCGATATAAGTACGGAATTTTTAGTTTCATGTAAACTTCAATTCTACATTCGTCATGCTTCATTTCAAATTATGAGAACCTACAAAGTTTATGCTTGTATCGACCGATATGCACTGAGCAGTATGTCAGTTCGTATTCGAGCGTTTAGCCAATACAAAGTAGCAACTCGATTGATTATCGTCGGTGGACTTTTTTGGGGATTATTATGCATCTTTTTCGGAATGGTACGAACAATTGAAAATAATTCATGCAGTATTCACGATGATACTTATGCAATGATCTATACGATCTATTATATGATCTTCGCAGGTATACTTCCACCATTTTTTATTATGTTATTCAGCATTCTTATGATGAGAAATTTAAAACAAATGCGTTCTCGTATTCAGCCAACAAGAGAAGCTATTGAAAGTGGTCAACCCACGCAAATTCTTCGAAAACGTGATCGTGATTTGATGAAAATGGTTTTAATTGAAGTCATGTTCTATGTAATCAGTACAATGCCATTTTCAATTTATCTTGTTTACAAATTGATTACCGATGATTATGTGAAAAGTAAAGATCAGAAACAAATTGAAACATTTATTAATTATATGGCACAATCATTCATGATGTATTTTAATACAGCATTACCATTTTATATTTATGTTGCTACATCACCATCATTCCGTCGACAATTGAAAATGATATTCATTAAATTTTATGCTTATATGACCGGTAAACAAATACGAACAATTGACGCTGTACAATCAACATCTGCTACTGCTATTCAACCAGTTTATGCTCTAACTACAAAAAGAAACTAGTTTTGAGTTTTGATATTCTAGAGAACATTTTATGTCCTTCATAAGATGTCATGTTAGTCATGTCAAACATAAAAATTAATTGTAGGAGATAATATAGACAAAAGATACTTAAACATATAAGCATATATCATATAAGTTAAAAAAACGAACATGAGTAAAATCTTAAATAACAATTATATGAAGAGTTTGTCGTTGTTAAATTTTTTTTTCTTCGTTCATATAAACATCGATTCAATAAAACGAGTGCAATGTACCCAAATTTTTATAATATCCAAAGACTTCTGACGAGATACGGTATGAGTACGTATGTTGCATTTGGAAATCTTGGTAATCTATTAACGATTGCTGTTTTTGCACAAGCTAGACAACGACGAAATTCTTGTTCATTATATTTATTAATAATGACTATATGCAATCTCATTTGTCTTGATATTGGTATTCTACCAATTATATTCTCATTGGATTACACTGATATTCGAACGAAATATGAAATTGCCTGCAAACTTCAATTCTACATTCGTCATGCCTCATTTCAAATGATGAGAACATGTAAAGTTCTTGCCTGTTTCGATCGATATGCACTGAGTAGTATGTCAGTTCGTATTCGAGCATTTAGTCAATACAAAATAGCTGTTCGATTGATTTTCATTACTGGATTATTTTGGTCTTTATTTATTATACAATTTGCATCTAAACGTTCAATTAAGAATCAGTTGTGCAGTATTCATAATCATTTCTATACTTTAATCTATACGATTTATTATCTTTTTTTTGCTGGCATAATTCCTCCATTGTTAATATTAATTTTTAGTTTTTTATTAATGAAAAATTTAAAACAAATGCGTACACATATACAATCACAGTCACCCTCAAGAAAAACAACGATTACAATTCTTCGTAAACGTGATCGTGATTTAATGAGAATGGTTTTAATTGAGGTATTATTCTATTTTATTAATACGATGCCGTTTTCAATTTTTCTTATTTATCGAATACTTACTAAAGATCATATAAAAAATAAAGAACAAAAACAAATTGAATTATTTATAAATTATATGACACAATCATTTCTCATGTATTTTAATACAGTTTTACCATTTTTTATTTATGTTTCAACATCCTCATCGTTTCGTCGTAAATTAACGAACATATTCAAGAAATTAACTCGTTCGATGCTAAAACAAAGAGCGAAAAGATTCATTTCAACTGCACAACAACATGAAATTGATATTAGGTTACATTTATTGAAAATTGATAATACAGAATAGAATATTTTCTTTGTTGTTTTCTATGAATAAAATTGACTTGTTCATAAACTTCACTTTAATCATTCGCATCTGAAGTTTTAAAGTACTCATCATGTGCTGACATTTTTCTTTATTCTCTTCGCAGACAGATAAAAATTTTGAGGGTAAAGCAATAGTAGTCGAAAAATTCTGTCTTTTATTGCAGACGATTGATTGTTCGTTCTGCTTGAGTGATCATCCAGTCGTCAACATATTTGTGACGGACGACGAAGGTCATTTATATATATCTATACGAGAAGAGAGAAGGATATAAAAAAAATAAAGCTTAACTTTCTATTCAACATAAATCAATGCGAAGAGACATTGAATTACCATTATACCGTCAAAACAATCGTTTAATCAATGATAAACCAACAGATCCCGAAGGACTCGAACCAATTATTGGTTATACTAACGAAACACCAACGTCTCTATTCGATGCATGTCGATCATTAGTTGATATTGTCGACAATATACTCAATTATGTTGCGCTTGCTATCGATACAACACCGAAACAACCACCTGATGGACTCACATGCGAAGAATCAGCTGCCATACGACTCTACACCATGGAATGGACTGATGATAGTACTAGTCTCTATTCGATTCTTAATAAAATACTTCGATCAAATGATCGAACTCAATTACGACCATGGTATAAATATTTAAAACTATTTCTAACGGCTCTTGTTAAATTACCATGTGTACCAGCACAAACTGTTTGGCGTGGCATACGACAGAATGTTAGTGATGCATTTCCACGTGGAACTGAAGTTATTTGGTGGTCATTTTCATCGTGTACATCGACATTGACTGTACTCGAAAATGAACTCTATCTCGGTAGAGCAGGCACACGAACACTTTTTTCTATTGAAGTTTTAAATGCTCGTAATATCAGCGGGCATTCATATTTTGAATCTGAAGATGAAATTCTTCTACTACCGGGCACATATATGCAAGTACGATCACAATTGAATCCAACATCGGATCTTCATATTATTCATTTGAAACAAATGTTACCAACAACGATGTTACTCGAGCCACCATTTGAAAGTATGCATATATACAAAAATAGCTTTTTTTGTTTTGAAAACTTTTATTATTTAGATGCTCAACTTTATCCGGATAAAATGTTCGTTCGATTTCTTAAAATCAATCTACATACGTAACTCGATCTATTATTTTAGATCGTTGAAACGTGTCTGGTATCGTCGAAAGAAATATCTCGCATCGATTAGTGCAATTCTAATCTTATGTCTATTAGGAATAACTCTTGGTTCAATCTTAGGAAAACAATCGAATGTCGAAACATCACGTATATCGAATTCAAAAATAATGAATTGTTCTCAATGGAAATTTCGTTCATCGGCTATAACCGTAGCCGGTGGTAAAGGCCCTGGATTTCAATTCGATCAATTTCGATCTCCTGATGGATTTTTTCTCGATAAGAATAATACAATTTATGTTGCCGATTGTGATAATAATCGAATTATGAAATGGACCAAGGGCGCTTCGAATGGTACACTTGTTGCCGGAGGCAATCAAGCTGGAAATCGAACAAATCAATTCCATTATCCAGTTGATTTAGTTCTTGATAGAAATGATACAATGTATATAACAGATTTTCGTAATCGACGAGTAGTTCAATGGCGTTTAAATGCCGAACATGGTGAAATATTTCTTTCGTCATGCGTATTTACAGGCATAGGTATCGATAGTAATGATTCATTGTATACATCTGATTGGACGGATAATGAAGTAAAAAAATGGCAAATGAATAAAACACTCGAACAAATTGTTGCATTTGCTTTGATTAAACCAGATCGAATATTTGTCGATCAAGATTATTCGATTTATATAACTGATCGAATGAATCATCGAATTATTAAAATAGAAATTGGTACAGAAGAAAAACAAATCGTTGCAGGTGGTTCACAAGGTCCTGATTACAGTCAATTAGATTCTCCTCGTGGTGTTACTGTCGATCAACAAGGAAATGTTTACGTTGCCGATACGAATAATCATCGAATTATGCGTTGGTCAACGGGTGAATCGAAAGGTACGCTCGTTGCTGGAGGACGTGGCGTTGGTTTTCGTTCGGATCAATTGAATTTGCCTACTGATTTACAATTCGATTCGGAAGGGAATCTCTACGTTGCTGATTCAGGCAATCATCGTATACAAAAATTTCTTATTGATAAAAATTCTTGTTTCTGAATGTTATTTTTTGAATAAGAAGAATAAAGTCTATTACCGATTAAAATCGTTTGATAGATTTTTTATTTTTCACTCCTAAACAAAAAACAATAATAAAAACTAAAATGAAACATATTCTTAAACTAATAAATAATAGAACTTGAAAATAACTTTCAAACATAACAAAATCTAAATGTCGAATATGTTCTTTCGCATAATCATATAATTTCATATCATAAAAAGTTAATTGATGTAGAATTGTTCGAATAGATTCATCGTGTTTGATACGTGCACTATATTTTAAAACTCTCATACGATAAAAACCAAACCAACTTCCAAGATTAAATAATAAATCGAGCCAATATGAACGATGATTTAATTTCGAAAATATTCGACTATTTAGCTCATTGTAATCGTACATTAAATTTTCGTAAAAACCAATGAATTCAAATCGATTTAGATGTTCTTTTGCTTGATCAAATATCGAATGCGGTTGAAGAAAACTCTGCCTTTTATTCATAAGTAAATGAAAACCTATTTGCCAAGTCATACTATTATTAATTAGCGATTGAATAATTGAATTATTTGATAGTAGAAATTCTTTCAATGACAATGACCGATTTACTGATGGAAATAACAAACCATGTTCTGAAAATTCATAGAGTGACAAAATTCGTTCAATAGGATGGCGAAAAATTGTAATAAGTCGATTTGTTTTTTGATCGATGATTTTATATTTCGATAGATCATCGTACGAATAAAAACCTTTGATAATAAAATAATCTTTGAATCGTTGAATATCATCATCAGTTAATAATAGATTCTTTTCAAACGATCCATCGTGATACGAACTTCGATCGTCGAGTAATGCCGTTCGACCGATGAGATGCGTTCGAATTGAATCGCTTGCTGTACGAGGAATATGAAGAAAATAGATTTTCGATTGATTGATATTCGATAAGACATTTTGTTCGTATACTGTTGTTTGAGATAGATTTTGAATAAGATCATGTAAATATGAAGTTTTTATTGATTTTTCAAGAAATTCAGATGATGTATCCATAGAAAATGATGCAAATATTAAAACCAAAATTATGATGAATAAAAACCGATATCGACTTCTCCATTTTCGTGTCAGAATAAGTTTGTACATCAATTATTTCCCTTCAACCTACTGCAGTCTTAAAGGGACAGTTTTATTATAACGCAACCATGATATATAATAAAATTTAAAGAAAAAGAAAAAGTGGAAACCAAAGATACGGAACTTCCATTGTATGCAATGACGTTTATTTCTTTTGCACTTACACATTAAATTTCTTATCTGTAGATACGAGTACTTTAATGTTAATCGAGAGATCTTTAATGTCCTGTAAGAACAGCATTTTGTATACAACTCAAAGATGAGAAAAAAACACAACACAATTTATCTTTTTGTCATTGTCAGATGTTTATCGTGGATATTTTTCACATATATATAAAAAACGATATTGGATTGTAAGAAAAACAGATCGAATTAAACTTGGCTGAATGGATTCTATTTTCATTTTTGCTCTATTTAATTTATTTTTATCGAATATTATTCTATCAGTAAAAGGATCTTCGTTCGAAAATGATGATCCACCAATATTTACAATTCCACCACGTCGAATTAATATCACTGGTACTGATTTCGGTAATTCTATAATGAATGTTGGACCAACACAGGTTCGAGAAGATTTAATTTTTGCTCAATTCTTAGCCGGTAATATTCCTGAATTTATGAGAAATCCAATTCCGATTACAATTACAAATGGAAGTCTGACATTAACATATTGGGTACTTCCCGATGTTCTTGCCGTCGGTACAAATGATGATTATTTACGAACATCATTGAACCCGTTAACAGCAAGAAAAATTGCTGATCTATTCACTTGTGTTCTACCGACAAGACAAATGGCACATCAAATTTGGCAAGCAGCTTCAATTAAGCTAACGCCAAGTCCAAATGGTCCACCCTACGATGCAACAATGATGTCAACCGAACGAATGGTTTTTCATAATACTAAAATTCAACTTGCACTCGTTGGTCGACAACCTGGTCCACTTCTTACTGGACATAAAAAAGATGTGGTCTATTCAGTTGGTTTATTTACTCATCCGATGAATGTTGCCATTGTTGGATGGTGGTATCCATCGGGTGAAATTATTCAACCATTGAATTATGTATCTCATGATCGTTATTATAAAGATTACAGTCATGGAATACGTTTGATCAATCGAAATGTATCGATTAATGGACAATGGCATGACATCTATGATGTTCTCAATGATAATACATTGGCAAGCTTAATTAGTGATGAAGGTTCATTTGATGCTAAACAAATGTATACGTCATAAGTAATATTTCATTTTATTAAATAAATAAGCAACAAAAATACCGAGAAAGAATTCTGACCATTCGAATACTCGAAAAATGTGACTCACAAATATCCAAATGCCTGTCATATATTTGTTTTTAATAATTATTCCCGGTAGAAATATCGTTCTTCCATTTGGATATGCATAATTATTAAATAGACATACGAGATAAAAAACAAATGATCGAGATAAATAACGTATTCGGCAAATATTCAGATGAGAAACTATAAAAATTAATGATGAACCAGTTAATAAACAAATGAGATAATTTGTACGTAAATAATGATTTTCTAAAGCTTTGGAATATGAAGTAAATAGAATTAATTCATACACAAATGATATTGAATAAAATGTCTTGCCAAAATAAAGAAAATTTAAATTCACGAACGGAATAATTGATTTAATAACTGCTATGAAAATATAAAGTAAAAATAATATATAAGTTATCCATGGAAGTTGTGATAACCATTGTACAACATACGCCGCCATGATTTATTGACAATTAAAACGCAAATAATTTTTTATGAGTCAAAACACAAGGTGTCTGATTCATACGTATTTACGCTATTCGCGGTAGATGTCAGAGTGAGTATACACGATTTATAACTCAAAAACCCGTAATAAAAAGAAAGGTTTTTGTACTTAATAATCTATAATGATAATGGCCGATGCATCAAATGAAAAGCAAATTAAACAACGAGTACATTTGACAAATAATTTTGTTGTATTTATGAAAGGTCCAGCTAAATCCATAGTCAATGGTGCCATGCATGTGACTGAAGCATTAGCTAAATCATATCATGTAAGTGATTTAATTCTAGAAACTGTACAGCGTGGATTGATTAAACAAAATGAAACATTACAAGATCGAAATAATAATGATCCAGTGAATTGTGCATTTGTTGAAATCACATCTGATTGGATTTATGAAGGTAAAAATCCAGATAAAGGCTTTAGTAGTAATTCAATATGGATGCATGATCCTACCGGTGAAAGAATTTTAATTAAAAATCAAGATCTTCTTATTTGTGCTGCTAATGAATGGTTAGCATATGCTATTGGAAAAGAACTTGATTTGCCTATCAATAAAGTTCAAATCGGTATCTATGAAAACAATCTCATTACTCTACATTTCGATGTTAATAATGGTAATGAACAAACATTTACACTCAATCAATTACCGAAACGTAGACGACAAAGACTTATGCGTGATCCAATTATAGGAGCAATGGATTTATTTGATCGTTTGATACAAAATGTCGATCGAAATCCATTGAATATTTTAATTACAATTCCAAATTCAGCGAAGATCGATGATGAAACAACGGAATTAAAAGTACATTTTGTTGATCATGGAGCTTGTTTTGGAATGGGCAAACGAAATGGTTTGAGTATATTTGCATCGAAATTACATACGAATCATGTTTCTGTTGCTAAATTTCATCCGGCACATGAATCACGTAAATTCAATCGATATCTCAATAGATTATCGTCTACGGATCGAATTCTACTCGCACGAACAATCAATCGTCTTGCTGCTATTACAAATCAACAAATCGATCAATGGTTGAGTGTCGTTGAAAGTTTTCTCACATCAACACAATACAATCGCATTCATAGTGTTTTATATTATCAACGAGATATAGCAAAACGTTATGTGATACAATGGGATATAGATCAGAGCACGTCCAAGAGTGACTGTTTTTGATGGTGTTTAGTCTTTTTTTTTATTGAAATAAAATAACTCAGCTACTTAAGCAGGTTAACTAAAAATGACTTATTTTCTACTACGAAGTCTGTCAACTAGAGCTTGATTGTCTTTCACTTCATCATGATCATCGCCAAAAGCTAAGCGAGCACTGTTAACAGATGATTCAGCATGTCGGATGGCTGCTGGATAATCTTCCAGATCTTCGTATAATCGTGCTGTATTGTAATATTGTATTGACATTTGCTGGTGATTAGGAGAGGGTAGTTTCTCTTGAATTCGAAGTGATTTTTCATAGTTTTCAGCTGCAGCTCTTTTGTTTTCCATAGCTGAATATATCGATGCCATATTACTATAGATCGATGCTAATGATGGATCATCAGGTGAAAGCTTTTCCAAACGAATTTCTAATGTTTTTTGAAAATTTTCAAGTGCATTTGTTTTATCATCGAGCTGTTTGTAAGCAAATGCAATATTGTTGTACATTGTGGCTAAACCGAGCTCGTCTATAGTGGACGATTTTTCACGAGATTTAATTGATTTTTCATAGAATGAGATAGCTTTTGTATAATCTTCCTTATCATAATATACTGACGCAATACCACTATAAATTGACGCTAAAGATGGATCATCGGCTGAAAGTTTTTTCAAGCGAATAGTGAGCGCTTTTTCATAGAAATCAAGTGTATTTTGTTTGTCATCAGTGAAACTGTATGCTGCACCGAGACTGTTATATGTTGTCGCCAATTCAGAATCATCACTGGACGAAGATCTTTCACGAATAGCTAAAGCTTTCTTATGGAATAAAATTGCATTCGAATAATCTTTCATCGCATGATAAACTGATCCGATATTACCATACGTCGATGCCAAATCAGGATCATCAGCAGAAAGTGATTTCTCTCGGATAACTCGTGCCTTTTCGTGAAAAGCTAATGCATTATCGTGATCTTTTATTTGTTGATAAGCAACAGCGAGATTGTTGTATGTAGTAGCCATTGTTTGGTCGTTAACAGTAGATGATCGTTCGCGAATCGAAAGAGCTTTCTTGTAATTTTCAATGGCATTTGAATAATCATCAATATCATAATAGACCGAGGCAATGTTATTGTAGGTAGACGCAAGAGTTAAATCATCAACAGATAGTTTCGTTTGCAAAGCAAGTGCTTTTTCGAAATTTGCAATTGCTGTAGAGTGATTTTTCATAGCATGATATGCTGACCCGATGTTGTTATAAGTTGAGACCGTTTCTTTCGATTGACTTAACTGGTCATTGTTTTGGCAGAGCGTAAGCGCTTTTTCATGCCACGACAAAGCAGTTTTATACTCCTTCATTGAATAATGAATCAAGCCAATATTATTGTAAACAGTAATAAATGATGGATGTTCAGATGGAAGAGAAGCTTGTTTAATTTCAAGTGCTTTAGTATAATATGATAAAGCTTCGTTTTGATTACCCATATCACTGCAGACTGTTCCAATATTGTTATAATTGGTAGCTATTTCAGGATGTGTCGAAGGTAATGATTTCTGTCTGATTTCCAGCGCTCGTTTATAATACTCTAATGCTTTCGATTTATTATTCATTGATTTGTAGACCGAAGCAAAATGACTATACGTGGTTGCAAAACATGGATTATCCTCAGGAAACGTATACTTTTGAATTTCAAGAGCTTTTTCAAAACATGCAAGCGCGTTAGTATAATCGTCTAATGAATCATATACAGATCCAATATTATTATACGTGGTCGCTTTGTCTGGATGATGAGAAGACAGATTTACTTCTTGATGATCTTGAGCCTTTTGATAAAATTCCAATGCTTTGGAGTGTTCACCCATTGAGCTATAAATGGAACCCATATCACAATAACTACTAGCTATATCCGAATGTTTCGGTGGAAGATATTTTTCTCGAATTGTAAACGCTTGTTCGTAGTACTTCAATGCAGTTGTATGATCTTTCAATCCTTGATATAATCCACCCATATTACTGTAAATAGATCCGAAATCTGGATGATTGTCCGGAAGTGATTTCTTTCGAATTTCAAGAGATTTATTAAAATACGAAAGTGCTTTTCCATAATCTCCTAATGATTTATGTACTACACCAATGTTACTATAAGTTCCACCTAACGTTGGATGATCAGGAGGAAGTGATTTTTCTTCGATTTCAAGAGCTTTTTGATACGATACTAATCCAGAGCTATAGTCTCCTAATGATATATGTACTCCGGCAATATTGTTGTATGTGCTAGCTAACGATGAATCGTCAGGTGACACGAATTCTAGTTCAGTTTTAAGTGCTTTTTCGTAATAAGAAAGTGCAGTCTTAAAATCACCTTTTTGAGTGTAAACATAGCCCATTTGATGATTGAGATGTGCTTGTCGACGCCAATTATCCTTGTTTGCTGAACCAAGTTGTTTTTCGTAGATTTCTTCGGCTTGACTGACTTCGTCCATTAGTAGCATTAGATGGCCGAGTTTATCTTGTGGTGTACCGCTACCAATCGATTTTCTAATATGATCAGCAATAGCTTTCAATTCAGGATCATTGGCATTTGTTAAAGATAAATTGACTTGCCAAAATCGATTATTAATTTGTTCACAGCCCAGTATACGAAAAATTGTATGCATAGAAAAAAGAACTTCACTTTCTTCGTCATATTTGCCATGTTTCCCTACAAATGCATATGGAACTTGCGACATTTTAGGATCGACTTCGATGTTGAAGAAAACGATCACGGCATTCGGATTTTTTGAAGCATTTTTGCAAAAAGTGAGCGCAATTTTTTCATCGAGACTCGTTGAAAGAAAACTATTGAACGAAAGAAGACCACCTTGACTTGTCTTTATTTTTTCCAGTTCTTCATGTGATATAGCTTGTCCTCGATAAACAGCAAATGTATGTTGTGCACGACTTTTTCTCTGTTCTTCATAATAAATAACAATTTGAGTATGAAGATCATGCATGTAGAAGCCCATTTTCATAATCGATTCAATATCCTGTGTTCGTAAACCTCGATTTAATTGAACATAAAGAAATGATTCTCTTGTATACCAATGAATTGCAAGTTGCTCGTGATAATCTCGATCAAATTCATCGATAAGACCCAATTGCATAGTACTATCAACATATTTCGTTCGACAATATTCAACAAGTTTACTCTTAGCTGTTGAATCATATTTCATTTCAAGGAGAACTTCTTTGAGTAATTGTGTGTACATATACGATTGATCTAATTCATTGGCAACTAAACTTGGCAGATCCATTCGACGAATAATCGTAATCGAAGTTAAATCTCCCACTTGACCACTATCAAATTTAATCTTTTGAAAAATAGTTTCCATATCGAATAAAATTTCTTTCACTTTTTGTGACCATTGATGAGCCCATGGAACTCGTTGTCGTTTAATAGTACTGAATATATAAATACTTTCAATCTGCGGTTTATCATGAACGAGAGGCACGATTTCTTCGCCTAATTCAATAGAAACAATTAAAAATATTTTCTTGTCAGTTATATTATCAACATAATCGAGACATTGTTGACAATCACTACATGTATAAACAGCACTTGTAATACGTTGAAGTTTAGTGATTGAATCGTTGTATAACTTTTTCGATTGATCAATATTTGCATCAGCCCAAACGATGATAATCTCTTCATTAGTAGCGGATTCTGAATAAATCGAAGGATTCTTGACTTTTTTCTGTGGAGTCGATGGTTTAATAATCTTAGCACTCGAATGCGATGCAATGCTTTTCTTTGAGTGAGAACTTGGTGGTCGATTTTGTATCGAAGGAGCTACTTGAGCACTTGCACTACTTCCACAACCCATCAAACAGTATTTTTAGAAAAAAAATTCTATTCAGTAAAAGTATGACGTTCGTATTTCTCAGAATTCTTTTTATTAATAAAATGACACGCATTTCTGCATCGTTGTTTTTTATCGCCGAAAAAGTGAAAGAAGAGGAAAAGAAAATTCTCATAGATAGACGTATTATTTGCATCGAGCTGTTGACAGGTAAATGGAGTTACTGTCATAGTTACGGTTTTGTTTTAAAAGAATATAATGTATTTCATCCAATAGCTACATTACTGAAGGTCTGTTTCATACGCTTCAATTTCATTGACCTTAAAATATTTTCCTCCCGTGAATAATTCACATCCTCGACCAGTTGTATCTATGGAATTTTCTGGAAAATTAAAATACGAACTAAGCTCCTCGTCGTGATGATTTCCTATTATAATATCGTCTTGGGAAAAGTCTTGAAAATATACAAGGTCTCTGTGTTTGCTGCCATAACAGGCCGATTGAACCCTTTTTATTTGAAATGCAGTTGGTTTGATATTATATGGATTTGTTAACGTATATATGCATGCATAAACACGAGTTGTTGATCCATCTGAGTATGAGGATACACTTGGCTGAGATGATGAATCATTTTCAGATATAGTATATAGTGGTATGCCAGAGTTCGGTGAAATAAAACACGTACCAAATAAATATTCTGGTCGTCCATCTTGTTCTTTCGATTTAATGACGAAAAGAATGCATTTCCTGTTTTTTACTTGACAATTTTTATACATGTCTCGTGTAAAACCATCTCGTGTTCCTTTATAAATCAAATTCCATATTTGTTTCCTTCGTTGAAAAAGACTATTCAATTGATATTGATGTTGGAGTGATAAAAGGGTATCACCACGAAAATATCTATCCGATGGTGCAAATAAACCATCTAAACCAAGTGTAATCGTTTGAATTTTTTCTTAATTGATTGTAGCTGAAAATTTGTAATATCGTTTTGTTGTAAACATTCGTTTGCTTGATTTTTAAGCTCTTTAATATCCTTAAAATTTTGTTGATTAATTTTCGACAATTTATCATTGTCTTTAATTTGACAACTTTTCGAGTTTTTCTCGTCTCATTTCAAAAATTTGGTTACTCAATTTAATACTGTCATCACGCCATTTAGTAAGCATTTCTAATGATGATTTGACCAATTGATTTCCATCTAACATTTCGATACATTCGTCGAATTTATTCAATTCATTATTTATGGATTGTAATTCCTCCGAGAGACGTTGGCAATTATGCACACTACATTTTGAATTTGAAGTCATATCGAAATAAAAAATAAAATGTTTGTGTCGTTAGTAAATATAATCTTTTTTCTTCGTAAGCATAAAGATAAGAAAAAAAAGAAAACCACGCACCTATAATATGATAAAAAAAGAGTCATGTGCCTTTACATAATTATATTAAAGATTCATCATATGGTTTCGGAATTAATGCTTAATCACCAAACGAAATACATATCGGTGCTCAAGATATTCTTGTCAAATTAAATAAAATCGTTAAAAGAAGAGTTTCTTCAAGCATTTATTATTTTTAAAATAAACTTCCTGTTTTTTTTTTGAACTTTTTAATTTGAAGTGAACAATGTTGGTTCTAATGTATAAACAAGATATTTCCAATACACGGGACATGCAATAGGTCGTTTATGAAAAACATTTGGAAAAATATCTTCTAATCTAGCTTTGTTTTTTATCATTATATAACCACAAATAATACTTGCAGAACGATGAGCACCAGACGCACAATGAACTAAAGCAGCACCCCCAGTTTCAATGGCTTCATCAATAAAAGGAATACTAAGTTTCAGAATTCTTTCAAAATCCGGATACGATTCTTCAATCATTGCTTCATTACCATCGTTTAATTTACAATTTAAATATTTGATACCTTCGTTCTGATACAATTGCCATTCTTCTCCTTCACCACAAACACATACAATATGAGTAATATTGTATTTATATAAGTTTTCTAATGCTTGCGTCCGTAAACTTTGATCAGATCGTTGGTATGGCATTAGATAACCAGCTGCTTGCTGTGCACCGAGATATAATCTATTGTCAATAATGGCATTCATTTGATCCATTTCGTCTTTTTCGAAAAATCTCTCTAATTCACGTTGATGCAAACGTACATACATCTCTGGATTTTTCGATGGCTTGTATTCATCAACCATATTTTTATGTAAAATAAAAACAAAGTTTTACATGTTTATCGAATGACTGGAATCTCCTGTAATATTTTTATTGATAAGAATTGCAAAATGTGGAAAAATACAAAAATATATAAAGAAGTTTATCTGTAAAAAATAATAGACGTAGTAGAAATGAAAAATATTCAAGATCGAGCTCTTGGTTTAGCGTTCGGTACAGCAATTGGTGATGCCATGGGCATTCCATTTGAAAATCTAACGCCTACGCAAATCGCAAGTATTCAAATGTCATTGAAAAGCAATGAATCTTTATTTGTGAATGCAGCTGGCCGAAATCCACACATCTCCAAAGATTGGCAAACTGGTCGATGGGGTGATGCTACTCAATTGTCATTAGCAATTATGCATGCCATTACTAAACATTTATCAGATAAATCCGAAGAAATATCGTTAATTCAACATATCGTCAACGAACATATTCGAGAATGGCGAACATGTACCGATGGTTGGGGTGATGGAACAAAGAATGCAATGGAAAAAATAGCTCACCGTACTTGTTCGTATTTGAATAGTGGTGGTATATCGACTGGGAACGGTGTTATTATGAAATTAACGCCGTTAGCTTTTTATTTTTTTATTTTAAACAAGGAAATTGATGAAGAATTAATTGAACAACTCTGTCGAATGACACATTCATCTTCAGTAACCGTAACAACCGCATTAATTTATATTTATCTATGTACTTTTTTATTCAAAAATAATTTTCCATCGACTCATGAAGAGAAAATAACTTTTCTTCAGTATGCACAACAACTTTCTACTCAATACGAATTACGATACAAGTTAATCACTGAAAAAGATCTATTAAGTATTCGAATTCAGCATTACCTAGAAAATATCGATAATATAACAAACGAAGTTTTAATTACAGTAAGTCAAGGTGGAACTTATTTTTGTGTTGATACATTAACAATGGTGATTGGCTTGATTGTTCAAAAATCAGTAACATTTAAGACAATCGAAAATGCAATAGAAATGGGAGGTGATACAAATATTGTAGCAGCAATGATTGGTGCTCTCCTCGGTGCAATTCAAGGTCTCTCTGCTATCGATGATCGACGTGTCAAAATTGTCTATCAGTCAGAATATATTCAACAAATTGGAGAACATTTTGGTCATGCACTCTCATTGTTAGAAACTAATGAATTTTATTGCTAAAATGAACGGGATGAGAAAGAGTTTTTATTGTAATCCGGGTATTTTCTTATTTCGAAATGCTTCGAAGAATAGATGATGATCACGACGAACCAATTTTCCGTAGACCTAAAATTTAAGAAAAACAATTTGATAAATTTTTCAATTAAAATTCTTACCATGCCAAATTGAACTAATTCATCAATGAATTCTTGTGGTTTGTTACCGATTGCTTTTCGAATAGTTGCTTCGGTATTTTTTGGAATCATTGAAAATGGTAAAGCAACAACATCATTAGGCGTATTAATACAATCCGAATCAGCAACACAATGAATTTTAGCTAGAGAATTGAATTCAATTTCGACGATTTACTTGTTCAAAAAGAGCAATCTTACCTGTTGCTTGCCCTAAATAGGTTACAAGTTCGAGAATTTCATTTAAATCACTAATATCTTTCCATTCGAGATCTTCTGCATGCGGAGTAAATTGATCAACAATATATGGCATATTATTAATCACTGTATAACCTAACCATGGTGGTGTTGCTGCTTGCATGGCATATGAACAAAGAACTGTTCGTATACCATCATGTTTGAAGTATTTGTCGAGTTCAGGATTATGAATAACTGAACAAACAGCTGATCGTGATGCTGGTTTCATGTAAATGATCACATCGTTTTCTAATGTTTCAGTTGGACCTTCGAGTAAGAGTTCATATGAAATTTTGCCTGACGATCCAATACCAGGTGATGGCCGAGAAATAATATCTTTTACACGATAATTAATTGCATATCCTTTTTTATAAGCTGGAATTGTCGTCAAATAACTTTTATATGCCTTTGCACGACAAAAAGAAAAGATAATTAGAAAAACAGACAAAAAAAAACGATTTTTACTTCAAGAATCTTTTGTCGAAGATCGTCATCAACATCTTTGACTGTTTTCGAACGTGTTATTTTTCGTTCATAATTTTCAACTGTCGTACAAGAATTTAAATGCAAATAATTTGATTTAATACGTGTTTCATTGAGAAGTTCTTTGACTTTTCCAGTTGTATTTTGTAAAGTCAAAGAAAACTGATCGTTCTTTTGTTTACAAAATATATCAATTTGTTTGACATATGCACTGATACAAGTCCATAAAATTTGTTGAATCTCTGCATCAGAAAATCCTTTACTATGCATCAAAATATTTAATGAAGCTAAAAGACGTTTAACATCCCATGTAAATGGACCACAATAACCTTCATCAAAATCGTTGACATCGAAATTCAATTTGCCATGATTATTTAAATAAGTGCCGAAGTTGCCAGCATGTAAATCTCCCTAAATATATAGACGAAGAGCTTAAATTTTGTTTACAAAAAAAGTCACAGGTTTTGTTTTACGTGAATGAAAATTTGTCCAGCAGGAGGATATGCAGCTATCCATTTATCCTGATCGGTTTGTAAGTCTTGATAGAATAAAATGGCTGATCCACGATAGAAATTAAATGGTGTTGCAGCCATTTTAGAAAATCGAGCACGAAATGCAGCTGGATTTTTTTCAATACCATCACGGAAATAATTCGAAAATGTATTGATTATGAACTGACTTCGGTTTTCATCGGTTTGAGCTCGAATACGATCAATAGCTTTTTCTTTTGCATTAATAACGTAAGGCATTTTTATTTGAGGGCAGCTAACTAATTACTATCGATGATTTTTCATCGTCTATTTATACAATTCAAATATGTACGTCATGCCCTTGGTATTACTGGTAAATAACGAATAGGCAAGGTAATGATCATACATGAAAAGAAGCAAATATTCGTACAGTAAATATATTTACCTTAATCGATCTAAATGGGAGGTGGGTTAACCTATCGAATAAAAAAATATGTGTATAATCATAAAAGCAAACAAATTCTTATCGTTGATATTTAGTGCACGTATATATTTCTTTTTCTATTTTATATATATATACGTAAATACGACGAGAAAAGAGATGAGTTCGGTTATAATAGGTAAATGTCTTTGCGAACAGATAACTGTTTCGATTTCGAAAGACGTTTTTACCAGTGCTAGTACTGGTCTATGTCATTGCAAGAATTGTCGTCAAGCAACTGGAACTATAGGATCGATGAATCTTATTGCTGCAGAATCGACTGTTAAAATCACTGGTGAACCAAAAATTTATCAAGACAGTAATACAGATAGTGCTACGACTCTTCAACGTGCTTTCTGTGGTAATTGTGGTAGTCCTATTTATACTCAATCACCGAATATACCAGGTGTGTGTATTGTAAAATTAGGTTTATTCGATGAAATACCCAAGCCATCAATGGAAATCTATTGTAAAAGTAGATTCTCTTGGGAAAAACCTATTGATGATGCAAAACAATTTGAAGCTATGCCAACAAAATAAAAATAATGATTGTATGTCTTCATTTTTTTTTTGAATAAAAGAGAACATAACAGCGATGATGTGGCCATTATTATCTTTGTTTGTTTGAATGTATATGTGAAGATAAGAACAACCATATGGCTTTTCTTTTACCTGAGCACAATGTCGACAATTAACCATGATTCTTCTGAATCAACTGTCAATGAAAATACGAATTTGATAGAAAATGAAGATGCTGATGCTGATGCGAAATTAGCAGCTATGGGCTACAAAGCAGAATTACCTCGTTCTTTATCATTCTTTTCAGTTCTTGGTCTTTCATTTGCGATTATGGCTGTGCCATTTGGTGAATCTGCTACTTTGACGATTGGTCTGACCGACGGTGGTCCAGTAACGATCTTGTACGGTTGGATATTACTGACTATTATTTCGACATGTATTGCTGCTAGTTTAGCTGAAATTTGTTCAACATTTCCAACTTCAGGCGGTGTCTACTATTGGTCAGCTATGTTAGCAAATAAACAATGGGCACCAGTGACTTCTTGGATCACAGGTTGGCTAGGTCTTGTTGGCAATTGGACAGTAACAACATCGATTTGTTTTTCTGGTGGACAATTACTACTTTCTGCTATTGGACTTTGGAATGAAAAGTATGTGCCAGCTGCTTGGCATGTTGTTTTAATGTATTGGGCTGTATTGATCGTAGCTTTACTAACGAATATTTTTGCAGCTAAACATTTGAATCTTATTAATACGATTTGTGTTTATTGGACAGGTGCATCCGTTTTAATCATCCTATTGACAGTATTAATCATGGCTAAGAATGGACGAAGAAGTGCATCCTATGTATTTACAGAATACGATACAACGAGAGCAGGGTGGCCATCAGGATGGGCATTTTTTGTTGGATTACTTCAGTCTGCATATACGCTTACAGGCTATGGAATGGTAGCAGCAATGTGTGAAGAAGTTCAAAATCCTGAAAAAGAAGTACCTAAAGCAATGGTATTATCAGTTGTTGCTGCAGGTATTACTGGTGTTATATATCTCATTCCAATTCTATTTGTTATGCCTAATATTGACACGTTACTTGCGATTCCAACTGGTCAACCAATTGGTTATATTTTCATGAAAGCAACTGGTTCGCCTGGTGGTGGATTTGGTTTACTATGTCTCATTCTTGGTATTCAATATTTCGCTGGTACAGGTTCGTTAACAGCTGCTTCTCGATGTTTATATGCATTTAGTCGAGATGGTGCAGTGCCTGGCTCGAATATTTGGGCGCAAATAAATAAACAATATGATGTTCCTCTCTATGCTCTATTTCTTTCCACGATAATTCAAGGATTATTAGGTTTAATCTATCTCGGTTCATCAGCAGCATTCAATGCGTTTACTGGTGTTGCTACTATTTGTTTATCTACGTCATATGGATTACCTGTTCTTATACTTTTATTTCGAGGTCGTTATTTAGTTACGAATGCTCCATTTCATCTCGGGAAATTTGGCTATGCTATTAATATCATTACTATCCTATGGATTCTTTTATCTATCGTTCTTTTTACTATGCCAACATCGATACCTGTCACTGGATCTACTATGAATTATGCTAGTGTATTATTTATCTTCTTTGCTGTTGTTAGCATCATTTGGTATATTATTTGGGGTAGAAAACATTTTACTGGTCCACCTGTGTCAACATTTTAGGCGAACTACTTTGTTTTTTTTATTATTATTAAACATCAGGTGTTAATTCATTATCATCGATTGGTAAATTTAAATATCGAAACCCTGAAATATCTCGAACAGGTATATTCAATTGCATATATTCTCGTACAGCCAATTGACCATGTTTATCCTTTGTAAAACCGCTTCCATCATAAAAAGCCGACAGACCTAATCGATTGTAGAGAAAACCTCGAGTTTGCTCAAGTGTTCCTTCACATTCAGCAAATCTCTCATCTGACATAAAACGAGGATCATTCGAGCAACCATCAATAGCCAATTCATTCACATCAAAATAGGATGCTCCATTGAGATATGACAACCGAGCACGTGCTTCAATTTCATCATAAGTCATCTGTTTCAATGTTTCAATATGTTGTCGAACTTTATTCGATATATTATTTGAATAATAACGATCAATGAGTGTCATAATTCCATCCCATGTTGCTGGAACACATTGATCGGATTGAGGAAAAATACCAAGACGAAATTTTTCGCCATCTTCTAATCGTTTTCGAATCCAGACATCTTCGAAACCAAGTGAATGTAATACTTGTAAATTCGATGGTTCACGTAGAAATAAAATTAAACCATCAGCACCCATAACCCATGCAAATTTCTTGACAGTTCGATTTTTTTGTAAATATGTAAAATGTTCTTCTTTCAAGCCACGTGTAACACGTCCTGCCAACTGTCGAAAACATTCAACATCTATCGAATCATTAATAATTTCATTTCGATTTTTTCGTTCAAAAATATCAGTAAATTTTTCTAAAGCATCATGAACGTCGGTCATCATTGAAATTACATGTAAATATAATAAACAACTATCTTTATATATTTTTATCCAATGAAAATTTATTTGAAAAAAAAAACACAATACATCCGATCCTCTACAATGTTTTTTTTATTGATTTACATGAAAAATGATATGTAAAATTTTCTTACGTACCATCGAACTTGTCATTAATAAAATAGGAAAATGTGAACAATGATGAAGAATCTCGAGTAGATCTAATATAAGTATAGTAT